>Ga0247611_10000238_pt1 | contig 116329 bp, 87 predicted proteins | sample 177DNAGHGhighgp2_FD_192422 | JGI IMG/M metagenome (GOLD analysis project Ga0247611, IMG submission 192422) | Sheep rumen microbial communities from Palmerston North, Manawatu-Wanganui, New Zealand - 1770 DNA GHGhigh gp2 | ecosystem: Host-associated > Mammals > Digestive system > Stomach >... | reverse complement strand
ACTATAATCTGTATAACCATGTATTTCTGAGTATGTTTTCTTAGTGTTTGTTTTCGTATTTTTCTTTGGTTTTACTTGTTTATTTTTATTATTTGTTGTTGTTTTCTTTTTCGAGTTTACTTGATTATTTGTTCCGTTGTTTCTGATAAAACTATAATCTGTATAACCATGTATTTCTGAGTATGTTTTCTTAGTGTTTGTTTTCGTATTTTTCTTTGGTTTTACTTGTTTATTTTTATTATTTGTTGTTGTTTTCTTTTTCGAGTTTACTTGATTATTTGTTCCGTTGTTTCTGATAGAACTATAATCTGTATAACCATGTATTTCTGAGTATGTCCTATAATCTTTTGCAAAAATAGGGTTTACCAAACCTAAACAAAACAACGTTGCGACCACAACCGACATAAATTTTAATTTTTTCATTTTTCCTCTCCTTTTTTTAAAATAAAAAAACAGATAAGTTAAATCAATAACTTATTTATAGATAAACGGAAACGACTTAACGACATAGATTGCCAAGTCGCAAACTTTGGTTGCTTCTTGAAATGACAAAATATGAAAAATTTTTTTAGATTATTTAAAAAAGGAAAAAATACTTTTAAGACAAAGACTCCGTCTGTCTGTCTGTCTGTATTACTAAGAATTGTTAAATTTTCCAAAATCCCCATATTATAATTATACCATATTTTTAATTATTTGCAATATAAAATTGTGAAAAATTTGTGAAATTTTTACAAAGCAAATGTTTACCGACATTATACATTTTACATTCTAAATTATAAATTTAAAAAATGCCTTGCCATTTTTTTATTGACACTTGTTTCAAAAATAGATAGAATAAAAAAAGTTAATGCGGGCATAGTCTAGTGGTAAAACCCGAGCTTCCCAAGCTCGTGATGTGGGTTCGATTCCCATTGCCCGCTTTATTTTTTTACTTAGAAATTATTGTTCCCTTTAAGTTTTTGATTCCGGCAGAACCATCTATAATTAAAACCTTTTTTACACCTTTATTAACTGCAGAACCGGCACTTTTTATTTTAGGTATCATACCGCCGGTTATAACTTCTGTTTTTATCAAGTTATTAATCTCTTTTATTTTTATATTTTTTATTGTTTTTTTATTTTTATCCAAAACACCTGCAACATCGGTTAAAAATATCAGTTTATCGGCTTTAAAACTTACGGCAATATTTGTAGCAAGAGTATCAGCATTTACATTAACCGCATTAGCCTGTTTATCAATACCGACCGACGATATTACCGGAAAGAAACCGCCTTTTATTAAAGTTTCTATTAACTTTGTATTTATTTTTACCGGTTCACCGGCAAAGCCTAATTCTTTTTTTAATTTACAAACGGCAATTGAACCGTCTTTTGCAGATATTCCGCATGCTTTAACACCGTATTTAATAAGTTCTGCCGTCAACATTTTATTTACTTTACCGCTTAATGCCATTTCAACGACTTCCAATGTTTTTTCATCGGTATACCTTAAACCGTTAATAAACTTTGATTTTATATTTAATCGTTCCAACAAGTTATTTATTTCAGGACCTCCGCCATGAACCAATACTATATTTTGTTTTTTTGATATTTGTGCCAAATCTTTTATAAACTTTTTTTGAGCTTGTTTGTTTTTCGTTAAACTTCCTCCGAATTTTATTACGCTTATGTTTTTCATTGTTCCTCCATTAAAAATTTGCAATGTAAATTTAGGGTATTGGTTTGTTGGTTATAGGGTTATAGGGTATTTGTAGTTATTGTTGAACTTATAACCCCATAACATGATCACCCTATAAACTTTGTATCATATCAAGTCGCTGATTTTAACTTTAAAATCCGTTTCTTTTTTAAGACTGCTGAACCTGCAACTTTCTTTAAAATCACAATAAGGACACTTTTCTTTATTGTACCGAAATTCTTTTTTATTTATTTTTTCCGCAATTTCAATACAAAGTTCTATTGCATTATTTATCTGTTTTTCATTTCTTGCAGTATATATTTTTTTGTTATGCGACAAGAAATAAATTGCAATTCTGTCTGGAATAAAACCGAGTGCTATTTTACAGGCATAAGAATATAAACTTAACTGTAAATCATTATCAATCTTTTCCTGTGTCCATATAACTTTATGTGTTTTATAATCTACAAGTTCTTTACTGCCATCATCATATTCATCTATTCTGTCTATTATTCCTATAAAAGGATATTTACCTATTTCGGCTTTAAAATTATGTTCGGTATAAATCTTTTTGGGAATATTTTTACCGAAAGTTTCCCAAAAATTCTTTAAAACATCTTTAGCTCTTAAATAACTGATATATACATCCTGATTATTATCATAACCGCTGCTTTCCCAACAGAAATTTAAACTGTCAATTAAAGCATCATAAGTATATTCCCCTTTTTTATAAAAATAATCAAGTGTTTTATGAACGGCATTTCCGAAAGCAATATCCGGATTTAAAGGAATATATTTATTTTCCAAATAAATCATTTTATATTTATACGGGCAAAACAAATATGTATTTATTCTCGAATAACTTATTTTAAATGTTTTATCTCTCATTTTTACATCCTGTAAAAGCAAACTACGGTATCACCGTATTTTTCCGTTCTGTAATTATTCAAACCTGCAACTTCATCAACAGGTTCGTTTCTGTGCCTTTGGGAAATTACAATTCCGTTTTCTTTAAGCATAGAAAACAAAACTATGTTTTTTAAAGTAGGGTATGTTAAAGCAAGTGCATTTTTTGCTCCGTCTTTATAAGGAGGACCTAAAAAAATAATATCATATTTATTTTGAAATTTAGGGAATCCTTTTATAACATCACATTTTATGATATCCGCTTTATCTTCAAGTTGTAACATTTTTAAATTATATTTGACAAGAGATATGGATTTATCGCTTATTTCGGCAAAAACAACTTTTTTTGCACCTCTTGATAATGCTTCTATACCGACAGAACCAACCCCTGCGTATAAATCCAAAAATAAACTGTCAGGCAATACAGGTGTAATAATATCAAACACTGATTTTTTCATCATACCGAGCATCGGTCTTATTGAAAAATCATCTTTAGGTAAAGTTTTTAATTGTCTTCCTCTGAAAGTTCCGCCTATAATTTTGAGCATATAAAAATCCTGTTTCAGCTTAGAGCTGATAGCTTATAGCTTAAAGTTTAACAGCAACAACTAACAACAATTAGCAATTAGTAATGAGTAATTAGCAATTTTGGTATTTTTATTTTTTTAGATTTTTTGCTTCGCAAAAAATATATTACTTTCCAATTTCTAATTACTAATTTAAAAAACTTGGATTCCGATTAAATCCGGAATGAAACGACGAACAGCACCGGATTGCTTCGGCTTCGCATCGCAAAGACAAACTAAACTACAATTAAAAATTAATAGTTAACAATAAACAATCTATAATTAGTTTATTTTACAAAAAACGGTTAACTAAAAAAAGAGTTTTTAATTATTTTTTTTTGAAAAACCCGCAAATAAAAGTCCAAGTTCAAATAAAAGGTATGTAGGAACAAATAAAAGAAGCTGAGAAACAACATCCGGCGGTGTAAGCAGTGCTGCAGTAAAAAGAAGTACTATTATAAGATACGGTCTTTTATTTTTTAAAGTTTCAATTGATACTATGTCAAACTTTACTAAAAAATAAATTGCTATAGGAAATTGAAACATCAAACCGAAAGCAAGCATTAACCAACCTGACAGTCCTAAAAAATTACTGATTCCGAGTATAGGTTGAATTTTATCCGTTGCAAAACTCATTGAAAATTTTATTATTAAAGGGAGAACAAAAGCAATACATATTGCAGCACCTAAAATAAAAAGGAAAGTAGAACAAAACACAGCTGTTTTTATAAATTTTTTTTCTTTATCATATAATGCCGGAAGTAAAAACTGCCATATTTTATAAATAATAAAAGGAAACCCTATAATAAAAGCTATTACAAAACCGATTTTTAAATTTACGAGAAAAACTTCCATCGGAGAGAAAAAATTCAAAGTAAAATTTTGATTAAAAAAACTTCTGTTTATAAGCCAATCTATGGAATAAGGAGCTAAAAAATAACCCAACGGAAACAAAACAACCAAACAAATAATAATCGATAAAATTGTTTTTCTTAATTCCGCCAAATGATAAGTTAATTTTTCCTGTTCAAAATCCGCCATTTGAATTAATTGTCTTTTTTATCTTCGGCTTTTACATCTATTGTCTGCTGTTTATTTTCCGTTTTAGAATCATCGTTAATTATTTCTTCCGATTCTTTTTTTATCATTTCTTTTGCCTTTTTATATTCATGTGAAGCCCTTGCAATTGCTTTTACAAGTTCGGGAATTCTTTTTGCACCGAACAGTAAAAGTATTGCTATAAAAATCAAAAGAATTTCAGTAAAACCTAAGGACATAAAAATACCCCCTAAAAAATACCATGTATTTTTGAAAGATTAGAAGAATAGAAGAATAGAAGCACATTTGTATTTTTCACTTTGCGAAAAATCTATTTATTAAAAAAATCACTTCGTGATTTTTACAATTTTACTTCCAATCATCAAATAGTTTTGCTTTGTTCCGTAATACCAACAACTTCTATTGCTTTTTGCGGACAACTTACCTGACAAGCTCCGCAACCTATACATTTTGAACCGTCAAATTGTAATATTCTGTTTTCATCCAAACTTAATGCTTTAACAGGACATTTAAACGCACATATCCCGCAATTTATACACAAATTTCTGTCCACTTTTGCCATGCCTATTCTGCAATGTTGTTTTTGTTCCAACGACATTTTTTCTATTGCACCGGTAGGACAAGCAGAACTACAAGCATTGCAATCATATTTACAAAAATTTTTTGAATAATCCATATAAATATTAGGATGCTTGAAATCTCTCGGATGAATAACTTTATTCGGACATACCGCTACACATAATTGACAACTTGTACATTTTGAAGAAAAACTTTCATAATTTTTTGCACCCGGCGGTAATATTGCTCTTATTTTTTCTTCTAAAAACTTTTTTCCTCTGATTAAAGCGGTTCCGGCACCAACGGCAAATGCACCTAAAACGAAACAAGAACCTGCAATAAAATTTCTTCTGCTTAAACTGAATTTTTCTTCTTTTTTATTTTTATAAAATCCGTAACCGATAGCTTGTTTGGGACATACGGAAACACATTTTAAACATCTTATACAAAGTTCATTATCAATTTTTTTATTCTTTAAATTTATACTTCCTGCGGGACAATTTTTAAAACATGCTCCGCAAGTTATACATTTATTGGAAATTTGTAATCTAAACAGTCCGTATTTTGATGTTAAGCCCAAGGCGGTTCCAACAGGGCAAATTGCCGTGCAGAAAAACCTTCTTTTAAATACAACTAAAACTATTAAAATTACAAAAGGAATCAAAGATATCAATAAAGTTAAAGTTGTGAATTCATAATTTTGATTTTTTGTTATAAGGTTATAAAGCGGTGTCCAAATACTTGAAGCTATTAAACCGAAATTTGTATAAGGGTCGAGTATTTTAAGCCCAGCTGCCCATCCGAAAAACAAAGCTCCGAATACAATAGCAGCTATGGTATATCTTGTCTTGTATAAATTTTTATAATTTTTACTTTTCTTTAAAGAAAAAAAGTTTATAAAATTTTGTAATATTCCTAACGGACAAATTATAGAGCAGTAAAACCTGCCGAATAAAAAAGTAAATATTAAAACAAATAAAACCGATATCAACACCGATGCTGAAAAAGATGTTACCAAACTTGCAATACCGGGGCCTAACTGTATTGCAAAAAATTTTGCCAAAAAGCTGAAAGTTGTTGTAAAGGCAAGAAAACAACCGACTAAAACAACTGTCGATACAGCTAATCTTAACAAATAAATAACTTTATTTTTTTTCATTTAGCAATTTGATTTGTAAAAATTTTGTAAGCTTTTTTCGGACTGTCTATATTTAAAACTTTTTGTTCCATAGGGCAAAGCCCGTCTTTTGTAACATTTTGAATATATTCAACTTCCTGATTATACGAAAATTTAATTTTGTATTTTTCAAATACCGTTATTGCATCTTTGGCAATAATATTTGTATGAACTTGTTTTACTTTCCCGTATACCATAAGAAGTGCTGCGGCTTTACCTATAACTTTATCCACAACTATTGCTTTTTTAAGTCCTTTCTTTTCTATTTGAATAAGTAACGGTTTTATTCCGTGTTCATCCTGAAAAGAAATATTACCGTTCTTATAGACCAATAAACTGTGGGTACCAAGTTGTGCCGACAATTCTTCTATACTTAAATCTGCACATTTTTGAGCAAAAACACTATTACAAAAAAAGACCATACAACATAATAATATACTGGTTAAAATAAAATTTTTCATTTTTATTGATTTTCCTGTGTTTGTTCCTGTTCGTTTGAAACATTTTCTGGTTCTTCCGTTGTTGTTTCTTCTTCTACTACAACTTCCTCAGTTGCTTCCGTATTTTCTGTTCCGGAATTTTCTTCTTCGGTTGCTTCATTATCTTCTTCTTCTATGTCATCTATTTCAGAATCTGCATCTGTGTCTTCAATATCTTCCTCATAAACTTCCGTTTCAGTTTCTATTTCAGTTTCGTTATTTGAACAACCAAATACAAAAAACACCGACATACACAACAGAACAGACATTAATAATTTTTTCATTTTATTTCTCCGTTTAATATTTATATTTTACACTTTATAGTTACTCTAATGTCAAGAGTTTTTACTTTATAAAATTTGTTTTTATTTTCTCTTCAGATTCGGGATATTTTGTTTGTTTTAAAGCATTTAACATCCACACCATATTTTTTCCGATTATCCGCATTGTTTGAAGGCCTTCCAAATCTTTTTCAACATCTTCGGCTTTTGAACCGTGAACCATATTCCAATAAAGAGACGACACTATCGGCATTTTATTTATTGTAAAATATTTATTTATTACATCAATTGAAGCAGTTGTTCCGGCTCTTCTTGCCGACACTACGGCTGCAGCGGGCTTATATGCTAAAAATTTACCTCCGGCATAAAAAACTCTGTCCAGTACAGATAACAACCTTCCGGAAGGATGTGCATAATAAACAGGTGAACCGAAGATAAATCCGTCGGAAGTTTTTGCTTTTTCTATAATAACATTTACAACATCACCATTAAAAACACATTTATTACCGTTTTTTACACAACCATGGCAACCTATGCAATCTTTTACTGCATCCGAACCTAATTGAATAATTTCTGTTTCAATATTTTCTTTATTTAAAATTTTTTCAATTTCCGTTAAAGCCCTAAAGGTACAACCGTTTTTATTACAACTTCCGTTAACAAGTAAAATTTTCATCAAAATACCTCAAGAAATTTGACTAATTAAAAATTTTTAAATTAACAAAAAAACAAAGTGGAGCTAAGGGGGATTGAACCCCTGACCTCTTGCATGCCATGCAAGCGCTCTCCCAGCTGAGCTATAACCCCACTAACTAAATACAACTTAGTATATAAATTTTGTTTATTTTAGTCAATAATAAGGCAACAAAATTATGCGGCGGCAAGCATTGCTCTGTAATCTTTTGCAATATTATTATTGCCTTTCTCAACTATATTTGCTTGTTTGCTTTCATCTGCTATTATATCCATAAGATACAACATTGTTGCTATTGCTTTTTCTTCTGTTTGTTGCCCGATTAAATTCCACAAATCGATTTTATTTTGTTCCAAACTCTTATCATTACTTTCTGTCTCTTCTTTTATTTTTTCTTTTTCTTTCTTTATTCCTTCAAAATTTATTTCTTTTTGTTCTTGTATTGCTTTAATTAATATTTTTTCCAAACTCTTTACTTCTCTGTTTTGTTCGGTATATACAATTCCCGCATATTCTATTATCTCTTTTGCTTTTATTCTTGATTCTATTATATCTTTAAATTTTTGTTTCTTTGTTTCATCTTTTATACTTTCGTATATTATCTTTATTTCATCACTGTCTTTTAACTCCTCCCAGTTTTTAACTGCTTTTATTTTCTCATATTTTGTATTGTATGCCATTGTCTCTACATCTTTCTTTATTAATTGTCCTATACCAAAACTTGTTTTTATATTTCCTATCAATGTCTCAAACATATTATTTATATCCAACATATCTCCTTGACCTAATATCTCCTCTAATTTATTTTTTTCTATCACCAATGATACCGAACTTGTAAGTATCTCCGTTTGTAACTCCTGTGCTGTTTTAGGCTTTATTTCTTTATAATCAATTTCTTCTCCAGTATCAAAATCTTTAATATTACCTTCTGTTCCTTTGACACATATTCCTTTACCTTGTAAATTAATATTTTCTTGTTTTAAAACTTCTCTTTGAGATTCCGTTATCAATACCCTCACCATACCGTTTGAGTTCTTTATGAATTTATTTATCTCTTCCGGTGTTTCGTTTTCAAATGATGTTATCATTTTATCCGCTAATGTAAAACCTATTGTTTGTTTTACCGCCGATAATCCTCTAAATTCTTCTTTTATCTCTTCACTATTTGTCGATTTTATTTCCTCCACTATCATAATCCCTTCTTCAAATATTACATTACTGTTCCCAAATTTCACTTTATTTTGCTCTATGTATTTCTTATCCTCTACCACTATATCTAATTTTACATCTATATTTTTACCTATTTTGTCCTTTATCAAATCTTCCAATACTTTGCTTTCGTTCAATACTTGGGCAACATCTTTTGCACTTGCTCCGCTTCTTGTCCCCAATACTATTGCCCCTTCTGTTTTAACGGCAAACAAACTTTCTCCTTTTGCCGTCTTTAATCCGATATTTTTTAATTCTTTACCGAATTTTCCTATACCGTCGGATACTACATATACCGGCATTGCTATTTCCTCTTCACCTTCGTATTTATTTACCGCTTCATTTAATACATCATCCAATTCTTTCATCGTTTTTATTTCTTTGAAATCAAGTATTGTATGAACACCTATGTTTGATGCAAATATTGAAGCTATAAATGCTATTAAAACCGTCGTTAACGGTATTGCAGGCATTAACAACCCGGCAACACCTATTATTGAAGGAATCAAATAAGATATTGCACTTAACTTTAATGCCATTAACCTTGCTTCTATCGGTTTATGTTCCTTATAAAAACTTCTAACTTTATATACTTCTAAGAATTCTTTTAATGCCACTCCCAACGATATTCTAAACGGACTTTTACCGGCTGACACTGATTTATTGACATACTGTTCAGTCTTAGGCAATATTGCAGTGCTGTCTTCAGGTTTGGTTTTTGAAATAAGAATTTCTTCCCCATCTTTTTGTTTTACGTACATATAAATGTTTTTCTCTGCCAAATATGAGGTATTTATTCCTATTTGATAGTGGCCTAAAGCTTGCTTTTGAGCTTCGTTTATAATTATTTTACCTTTCTTACCTTCGTTATCGCATTTTTTGACAAAATCTTCTATTGTATTTCTGAGTTCTTTACGATTTTGTTCATCGCTCATACTAAATTCTTCATTACTTAAATCTATTGCAGCCCAACCGCCTGTTTTATAAATAGTTTCTTTAAGGTTTTCCCTTAAAATTTCATTTTTTTCAATTGCTCCCATGAAATTATAAATTATACGGGTATGTGTTATCATATTTGTTAAAAAAGTTATAATTGAGGTTATACCAATAACAGAAAAAGCTAATATTGCAATACGAACAACAATTACAGAAGCATTTGTAGGGTTTAACCAAAACATTATTATTCCTGATGTTATTGCACTTATAACAGCACTTGCTTTTGTTATATTTTGCAATTTTTTGGCGGTATTTGAATCTTTTTCAAAATGACGTCTTGAAAAACTTGAATATAACGACGGTGAAAATTCTTTCCATGCCATTTCAACGGATTTTTTTAATTTTTCAATAAAACTTGATTCAAAGTTTTTATCCCGCATCCATTCATAAATTGTTCTTTGATTTTCAGGTAATAGTGCGGATGAAACCAAACCTTGGTCTTTTTCATATCCTTCACTTAAAATTTCTTCGAGAGTTTCAATTATTATTCCATCATCCAAATCTTTTTCGGTTATAGTTTCATCTTCAGATGTTTTTTCAAAAATTCGTTCTACGGTTTTGTAGACATCTTCTTTTGTAACAAATTTACCTTCAACTTTAATTAAAATATTTGAAACTATTTTTAATTTCAGTACCATCTCCTGTTCAGCATATAATGCTTCTAACACATCCTCTTTATCCGAATCAATTATACTCATTACATATTCTCTTTCGTCATAAGATAAACTTGATCTCATTCCGTTACCGAACAATACCCTTATTTTCAGTTGAGCACCGCCATCCTCTTTATCCGGACCTGATATTACATTATCTTTTAACCACTCATCAATTTGTGAGTTTGAAACACCTTTTTCTTCAAGCAATGTCCGTAAAACAAATTTATCGGTTTCATCTAATTCATCTTTTATTATTATTAATTTAACCAAAATATTTTTTTCCATATCGGATAAATTTTCTTTTATTTTATTTCTAAAAACATCCTTTTCTTTTTTGGATAATCCATACATATCAATGTTATATAAATTTATATCTTTATTTTTTAAAACTTCCAAAGTTATTGTTTTTATATGTGTTTCGGATAAAGTATTCATATAATTTTCAATTACATTTGCAAGTATAACCAAATTTGAAGGGTAAAAAAGACTATTGTATATAATCAAATGCCGCTCTTGTTCACTTCTTGCAGCTACAAATACATTTTCAATTCTCTCCCTGTTATCCTTATATTGCCAATACGACTCTTCGGGGATTAAATTTGTTGAAATCAGTGTTATAATAAAATTATATAAGTTTATATTTCTATTTTCTGTTTCCATATCCGCAATAATTTCCGGAATTATTACTTTCCAAGAATCAACTTCTTTTATTACTTGTTCCAACTTATTTATTTTATCCGCATCATCTTTATATTTATCTTTCAAGTAAGCTATGTAATAGTCTATTACATTTATAATGGAGGTACTTTGTGATTTATTTCTTAAATCATTATATCCTATTTCCCCGGCATCTCTTGCACCTACCTCCAATAAAATTTTAAAAAATTCGGAGAAAGACATCTCCGCTCCCAAATATCTGTCTATTGTTGTAAATAATAAGAATATCAAACCGTCAGCCGCATTATGTTCTTCCAAAAACGAAAATTCAATTCCGTTTTTTATGGTTCCGTTTGCAAACAATTTATTTCCGTAATCTTTTATATTCACATTTTTTATAACATCTTTTCCTAATATTTGCATGAGCATTGAAGCAGAAACATCGGCTGCCAATTCCTGTAAAGTTATATTTTTATTTTTACCTTGTTTATAATCAAATATATTATGACCGATTTCATGTGCTATGGATTTTACTGCTACGGATGAGAAAAACATTCTGGAAGTTGCACCTATTCCTTTTCCTTTTTCTACAATGTTCGATTGTAATATTTTCCCATACAGTTTAATACTTTGTTGTGCATTTAAGTTTATAAATGGCATATATTTTGACATCGTTCCATATTCCGTTTCATACTCTGTTGTATATTTTTCATCCAAAAGAGTTAATGCAACACCAACACCTACGGCTCTTAAATCAACATCATTTTCAATTTTTTTATTTCCGTCAACATATTCACTTAATAAAACTTTTGTTTTGATTTTTAAATCTTGTAAATTAAATAAACTTCTTAATATGCCATCCAAATTTTCGCTATTATTGTTAGCCATAATATATCCGTAAGCCAACAATCTAAATTCCGTTTCTAAACTTTTGTCATTAATAATATCTTTTAAATAAAAATTATTATTTTGATTCTGCATAATTCTTCCGTAATTTAAGGTTTTTAAATTATCTTCCGGAATACCTATTTTTTTAAGATCTTTATAAAGCAGATCCAAATCATAAGCTCTCGACAGTAATTGTATTTCATTTTTTTTCATTTTATTTCTATAAGTATCAGTTTCTATATAACTATCTATTGAAGGTTTTTCTTTTGAATTAAAACTAATTTCAAAACCCTCTTTAAAAAGATCATATGTTTTTAAATAAACTATCTTATAATAATTATCAGTTTTTTTATCACTGTTTTTTTCATAATATTTCAATATTGTTTCAATTAATTCCGGAGAATATATATTAGAAGCCAAACATTCGTATCCGGGATATAACCATTTATTCGTATATGCGGATTTATTTTTTTCTTCTACATTTATTGTAATTTTACCGGATTCAATTTTTTTATCTATTTCTTTTCTAAGTGAAGTATCATCTTTAATTATTTTATAAAAAAGATATTGCCAGTTTGCTTCCATTTTATTTTCTATTTGTTCAATATCTGCAGTATCAAAAACATTATTTCCGTTTTCATCGGTATATTTTTCCATTTCATTTATTATCACTTCAATATATTCTATGGGAGTTTTTTCATCTTTACCTGTATTTACATTAAATATTATATCTTCAAGAGCTTCCCATTTAGAAATATCAGTTTCAAAAACATCAAAAAATATTTGATTAAATGCTCTTGCCGTTCTGTGTTCCGATGACAACAATTGAAAGTTATAATGTATCGGAAGTGTTTTATAAAATTCTTCTTTTTCTTCTTTGGTTTTACATTTTTGTGCAAGTTTTAAAACATCCAAAACAGAACCTGTTTCGGCATAAAATTCAGGCAAGAAACCCGGATAATTTTTGTTTTTTCCTTCAAGTTCAATATGTCTAAGTTCATGAACCGCATCCGTTATCAAACCTATAAGTGTATTTCTGTAAGGTAAAGCTAAATCGTCATCTTGTTCTGTATTTTTTTCTTTATACTCAAAAGTTCTAAATTCAAGTTGTGAATTTGCAAGTGCTTCTTTAGGAAAATCTTTTGTTATGACATCATTAAATTCAGCATTTTTAACTATTGCTAATTTATTCTGCAAGATATTATCATAATTTCCGTTAAATAATTCTTCAAATTTATCAGGATACAATGTCAAAAGAATTCCTGTTATAAGAGATTTAAGGTCATAATTATTTAAATTTTTAGCATCTTTATTCTCAATAATATTTTCAATAAATTTATCCGACACATTTAAAATATTTTCTTTACTCAAATAACTGACCATTTCCATCTGTTTATATCCGCTAAGACCATTTAAATATGTAAGTATCAAAAATAAAATATAATTATTATTCATTTTATCATTTGATTTTATTCCGACAATACTAAAAGGGAATGTTCCGTTTTCTACAGCTTGATATTTACTTTCGTTTCCTATTAACATTTTTACATAAGGCAAATTTTTTACCAAAGGTATCTTACTTAAATAATTTTTTATTGTTTCTTCGTTATCATTCCAATAACCATGTAACAGTATTGCAATACCTGTTGCCATCAATAACCCGGGAATAAATGTCCCCATAGATAACAACGCCACTGCATACGGTATCGATAATATTGTTGTCGGTAATAAACGAGCCATGAAATTTTTTCGAATTTCATTTTTATCTTTTCCATATTTAAAATATTCCACTACACTATGAATGCCTATAAAACCGAGTCTGGCTGTCGTAAACAAACCTGCAGCAACTATACCTGTAAGCCAACCGAATGGATTTGAAATTATAAATACTGCAATTAAAGCTGTAATTGCTGTACCAAAAACAAGTTCTTCCCAAACAGGTGCCGTTTTATCATTTTCTCTAATGGAAAGCTCAGCCACATTAGGGCGATGTCTTGCATAATAACGATTTTTTCCATAATCCGGTAAATCTTCTTGTTCTCTTTCAACTTTTAAAAAATTATCTTCATCATTTTTATACAGTTCTGTTTTTTGTTGTATTTTTTCAACTTCATCATTAAATTGTTTATCATCATATTTGTCCTTATTTCTATACAAATTAACTAAATTGTGTAGTTTAACCGATGTTTCTTTATTAATTTTTTCAACTTCAGCACCAGTAACAAAACCAGTATGCAAAACACCTTTTGGCGTCGCAAGCGAATTATCATACATGGTATAATTTGCTTTTTTATTATATTCAATAGAATTATCTATACTGTATAACAAATTTGAAAACCAAGGACTATACGTATCCGTATCACCGGTAATCGTTTTAATTAAAAAACCATTTACCACAAAATAACCTATGTCGTGCTGAGGACTTGTAGATGCAATCATATTAGATTTAATTTCAGGATATTCTCTAAGTATATTTAATTCAAATTCTCCAGAATGGCAAGAGTCAACAATAGTGGTAGATCCTTCAGGTAATAAATTAACAACTTTACCGACATCGTCTATAAATTTTACTTCGTTATACTCCCTGCTGGGGAAACGATTAAACAAAGAAATATTATCTACATTTCCATGTGTATCTATATATACTAATATTTTTATTTCTTTGTTTTTTATTTTATATTCATTATCTTCTATAAATTTTGTTAAACTTTCTACAAATAAATTCCAGTAAGCATCAGAATTTTTATCATCTGCAAACTTTTTATATCTGGGATTTTCTTCACCTCCGAATACATTTACCCCTAATTTATTTTTAGCCCAAATACCAGTATCAATTTCTATTCCTAACTTTCTAAAAACCGTTGCAACAACTTCTTCATCAAAAATATTTTTTCCTATATCATCATAGCCAGTATATATGAATACTTCCGTATTTTCATCAGCAACAACACTATTTTTCCCAACTTCAGAAATTTTACTTATATATTCTTCAAAAATACTATTAAAATTATTAAATGCTTCTTTATCATCGGAATCAAGCAATCTCATCATATAATCAAAATCTTCTTCTGTCATAATTGAACGAATATTTCTTGAATTTTTGGATAATTTAATATATTCCCTAAACATGTTATCTTCATTAATTCTTTCATCTTTTAAAATTATTTTTATTGCTAAGCCATCATTTTCTATAGCTAAATTAGTGTCTACAAACTTATTATTTACTTCGGCAATAAGTTTTAGCAGTTTTGTTTTTTGTTGGTCATTTTCAATTTTTAAGCCTTTAACAAATATTAGCTGATATGCTGCAAAATCATTTATATTATTCTCAACAGCAAAAGATAACATATCTCTGTTTATACTATCTACCGAAAGATTAAACGGTTTTACAGCATACTCAACTCCGAAAATTTCGTTATGGGTAAACATTTTACTTAAAGCTTGTCTTAAAATTTTTTCTTCAGCATTGCTTATTTCTCCGAATTTATCAATATATTCCTCAATAAAATGTTCAGTCTTATATTTAGCAAGTTGTTTTTTTATCTCAAAATTATCCAAACCGTATTTTCTTCTTGTCCACATAAATCTGCTGTTATAATACCCAAGTAATATGTCAAGCATTTTTATAGTTTTACCGTCTGTAGTTTCATACTCTTCATCAAGATATTCTTCTTTAATTTGTTTATTTTCAAGTATGTATTTAACAATTTCTTCCGTTTTTCGTTCCAATACATCTTTTTGTTTATCAGATAATTTTATACCATACCCGTTACAATACCTTATTACAGGTTCACTTATTATACTTTCAAGGGCAACAGTATCATGTTTTTTTATATCTAAAAATTCTTTCTGCACAAATTTAGATTGAGTTTCAAGCGGAAGCTTTGCAAATTCCTCAAGGCTATAGCGTTCATCATCTATAATTATTCCTTCTTTATACAATTCTTTAAATGTTTCAAAAACCTGTTCCGCCTCAAAAGAAAGAAAGCCATCAGATTCAGAAATACTTGTAACAATTGGAAATAGTATTTTATTAATATTATGTTTATAAAATCCTTCAAATTTATCAAAACTTAAATCTTTTACGGATTCTTTAAACGGCGTAATTGCAGCCTCAATTACCGCATTCCAATACAAGAAACTAAAACTTTCCAAACCTTCGTTTAAAGGAGCAGTAATTTCTTCAATTGGTATTTTATTTCCATTTAATTCAATGACTCCATTTTCATATTTTATATCTACATTTTCATCTTCATTTTTTACAAATTTAATGATACTTTCTATTTCTTCGGCAGTAACAGTTCCGTTGTTTTTCTTAAGTGCTTCAATACCGGCTTTTAATAATAATTTTTGTTGAGTAATATCATCCGAACATGATGCAAGCCTAAAAGCAAGAGCTTGTGATTCCATTATTGCCTGTTCTTTTATTGTCCGTTTATACTTATCATTTGCTTTTTCAATATTACCGGTAATATTTGGAGTTATAACCATATCATTAATCATTTTTTGCGATAAAACATCCGCAAGTTCATTACTGTGATATCCGCCGGCAATTACTATTATTACTTCTTTTGAATCTTTTATTATTTCTTTGCTTGTTCTTACTCCGGGTTTTTTTATTTTGACTGCAGTTTTTTCACCGTCTAAGATATTATCAACAAATATGGAATTTCTTTGGTCATTAATGTCATAATATTTATCTATCTCGACAAAATCTTCTTCAATTTCTTTTATTCTGTCAATAACAGAATATTTTGCATATAAATTTCTGAATTTTTTAAAACCTTTTTTGGTCCAAGCCCAATCTTGTGATGTAAGTCCGTATTTTAAATATTTTTCAAAATATTCTTCAAAGTCCGAAAGGAATGCCACTTCGTATTCGGTCTTATCATAAGATAATGCAAACCTTATTTTTTCAATTAAATTTCTTTCTTCCTCAAGCAACTCAACAGGGTTTAAATTTTGATTAAGTTTTTTTATTGTCAAAAATTTGTTCAAAGTTCCGTATTTAGCTAAATCTATATTTTTTTCAGTTGTATATTTATTTATATACCATGCAAGCTTTACTATATCTTTTAAATTATTTGTTTTGGTTATAATTTCTAAATATTGTTCGTAAGATAAAACAGCTTTTAAATCCCCGAGAACCGTTTGTATTTGGCTGCTTATTTCTTCCGGTTTTATTTTTTTACTTTCTTCATCGAGGGTAATATATGCTGCCATATTAGGATAATCATCTTTTGAAATTTTCGTTATGTTGTTATACTTATCAAAATTATTATTTATTTTATCTATATATTTGAATAATTTAATATAAAATTGACCGCTGTCACCGCCTTTATGTTTATAATTATTTATTCCTTGCGAAAACTTTCTGTTTTCCAAATTGACATACATTTTATTTAAACGATCAATTTCAATTCTAACTTTTTGTATTATCGAATCATACTTTTCTTGGTTATCCATAATTTTGGATAATCTTTCAATGTTTTGTTGATGTATTTCTTCTTTATCAAGACCTTTTAATTTAACGGTATTATTTTTAAGTGCGGCATAATATTCACCTGCCGTTATTTCCCCGTCATCCAAAAGTTGTTCCAATATTTGTTCTTTTATTTTTTTATCTTCTATGGAATTAAGCCAACTTATATCTATATTACCATAACCGCCTTCCACATATATTTTATTTACTTTATTTTCTTTATTTATTTCTTCTATTATGTTACTTATTTTCTTTTGAGTTTCTTTATGGCAATGCAAATCCTGAATATTAACTACCGTTAAATCGCTACCTGTATCATTTATGGATGTTATTTTACCGTTTTCAGGGCTTACTAAAGGAAGAGAATTTATATTTTCGTATTGTGAAAAACTTTTATTTTTTTCTGCAGAAAAAATATCAACGGAAGTTATGCTTACAAGCAAACATACCGTCACGGTAAGTGCAATAAACTTATTAAATAAAATTTTTATTTTCATATTTTCCTCCCTTAAAAGAAAAACTCTGTCCGTTTTTACCGCAATATCGGACAGAGTTTTATAACATTTATATGTATAAAAATATTGTTTCCTTTATTTTTTGCCGTTAAAAGCCCCAAATACCCTATAATAAAAGACAGCATTATTAAAAACATCAACAAATTAAGTTTGTCATTTAAACAATTATTTACAATTCTAACGCCATAAAAACAAATATATTTAACGATATTATTTGTTCTGTTATTTACAAACAAAATAAAATTGATACCATCTTCACAAAATTGTTTTGATATAAACAATTTATTAGTATTTGAAAATCCGAAATTTGTAATTTCTTTTTCTAAAAGGACACACATATCTACAAATTTTGAAGGCATCATAGCTATTTGACTGCATTGTTTTACCATATCTACACTTGATATTGTTTTGCTACCTGCATTTAAAGCTGCAAACGCAGGTATTGCAGCAAATGCAGAACTAAAAACATTTGCAAAAAGTAATGCAACAGCGATGATAACTATTTTTATTTTCTTTAACATAAATTCTATTTAATGCCATTTTTCTTATTATAAGTATAGCATTTATTTTTATTTTTGACAACCATTTGGAAGATTAGAAGATTGGATGATTGGATGATTGAAAGCAATTAGAAAAATGAGTAATTAGCAATCAACGATCTTTAAAAATATTTTTCTTTTTGACAGTGCCTTAGGAACCGGCTTATGAACGAAAAAATTTTAACCGTAACCATTTGTAACTTAAATGGTTAGGCGGTGCTTTGTTCGAAGACCTTTTCGTTTTCCTTTGGTCGTTAGAAAAGGTCAAGTTCAACGCCGGCGGTTAAAATTTTGAGTGAATGGTTCCAGCACAGAAAAAAGAAAAAATATTTTTAAATAACAAAACAATAATTTGGATTCCGGATTAAATCCGGAATGACATGACGAACAACAACTTAACGACAATTAGCAATTAGCAGTGAGAAATTAGTAATCAACGACAACAACTATAAACTACAATTAGAAATTAGTAATGCTTAATTACTAATTGGATTTTTTTATAATCTTCCTGAAATTTTTATTATATTAAAAATTTCAGTGACTGAAATAAGTTTCATACAATCTTTCTTTTGGCAGTTTCTGTTTCTGCACGGTTGACATGGAACTTTTTTTTGAACTACAATGGTGTTTCCGCCGAAAGGTCCTGTTCTTTTTGCATTTGTGGGACCTAAAATCACAACCGAATTTACTTTCATTGCGGTTGCAATATGTGCGGGACCTGCTTCATTTGCAATAAGCAAGTTACAAAAAGAAAAAAATGTTATCAAATCTTTTAACGGTAATTTGCCGGTTAAATTTATAATATTTTTATTTCTACATTTTGAAATTATCTCTTCATCCAAACCTTTTTCGCTGCTGCCGCCTTCTTTACCGCCTATCAAAACAATATTAACATCAAAATTTTTATTTATTAAGTCCATAAGTTCTGAAAATTTGTCGGCTTGCCACCTTCTTGAAAGCCAACCGCCGCCGGGATGAATTGCAACTGTTTTTTTTGAAACATCTATATTGTTTCCCGACAAAAAATTTTTAAAATTTTCTTTTTGTTGTTGTGTAGGATATATATTATATTCAATATTATCAATATTGCAACCGAGATATTTTGCAACGGCTAAATGCCGTTGAACACAATGGCTGTCAAAATTATCGGGTTTAATTTCTTTTGAAAAAAGCCAGGATAATTCCCGCATACCGTTTGTAGATGATGATGCAAGTTTAAATTTTGCACCTGCAAGCATAACTATAAATGCCGATTTAAAAAGCCCGTGGAAATCTATACTTAAATCAAATTTTTCCGCCCTTAAAAGTTTATAAAATTTGATTATGTATGATAATGAAACTTTTGTTCTGTCAAAAATTATCAAATTATCAATTAACGAATTATCTTTTATTATATCCGCACATCTTTCGTCGGCAATCCAACTTATATGTGCATACGGATATTGTTTTTTTATCGCAGAAACGGCAGGCAGTGCAAATATTATATCACCCATTCTGCTTGGTTGCACTATTAAAATTTTAGGTTCCAGCTTATTTTTTAAATATTCTTTTATATCCATTGTTTTATTAAATTGATATTTCTGTCAATATTTCCTTTCTGTTTTTCAACGACGGCTAAAGCATTTTTCCCCGTTTGTTCACGGAAAATTTTATCATTTAATAATTTATCGACTGTTTCTTCAAGTTCTTTATCATCCGATACTTCAAAAGCCGCATTATTTTTTTTAAGCAGTGCTGCTTCGCTTTCGAAATTAAACATATATTTTCCGAATACAACAGGTTTTGAATAAGCTGAAGGCTCTATGGGGTTTTGCCCGCCGCTGTTTATTAAAGAACCGCCGACAAAAACGACATCGGCAACAGAATATAAACCTTGTAATTTTCCGAATACATCAACAAGTGTAACGGCTTCGTTAATGCCTTTTGACATTAAAGAATATTTAATATTTTTTTGTTTTAGTATATTTTCAATTTCAGGTATTCTTGTTATGTGTCTCGGGGCTATTATCAACTTTAAATTTTTATATTTATTTTTTAAATTCAAATATACATCGGTTAAAATATTTTCTTCTTTATCTTTAGTGCTGCCGGCAACAAAAATTAAATCCTGCTCGTCATAATTTAAAACTGCTCTTGTTAAAGCTCCGCTTTGCCAATTTCTGTCATATTTTATATTGCCGGTTATTTTAAGTTTTTCTTGTGAGCCTAAAATTTCTTTAAAATATTTGAAATCGGTTTCGTTGCGAACAAGAACTGCATCGGTTAAATTTATAAATTTTTTCCAAAACAATGACGTCATTTTATAATATTTAAAAGCTGTTTTTGAAATTCTTCCGTTAACGGTAACAACAGATGCACCGGATTTTTTAACGGAATAAATTAAACTCGGCCAAATTTCGGTTTCAATAAGGACTAAAATATCCGGCTTTATTTTTGAAACGGCACTTAACACAAAAGGGTAAATATCAACGGGGGCAAGTGCAACAAAATTTGCTTTTTTTAATTGTATTAAATATTCCCTTGCGGATTTTGTAATTGATGTCAATACAATGTTATAGCCCTGCAGTTTATCAAGCATAGGTTCGACAGCCCTTGCTTCACCGAGCGATGCACAATGTATCCAAACCGTTTTTTTATTTTTATCCAAATTAATATTTTTATAAACGGATAATCTTTCACCTATACAATATAAAAATTCGCTTCTGTTTCTTTTACCGGATAACAAAATAACTAAAAGGATAGGAACAAGAAAAGTAATAAGTAATAAGTTATATAATACTAAAAAGAATTGAACCATTTTAAATAAAAAACGAACTGATTATTTTCTTCTTTTTTTAACAGGAAACCAATAATACACACCCGCTAAAGTATATGAAGGATTAAATTTATTTTGCTCGTCAAAGGAAACATTTATTTTTTCCAAAGGAAGAATCGATTGTAATTTATCTAAGTTTTCAGAAATTTCAACGGCTCTTGAAAGTTCACATTGTTCATCTTTAGCTTCCTGTGCAATAAGCCTTTGAACAAAGTTTTTTGATTGTTCAAGTGTATCTGCCGATATGGCAGATACTATTTTTGTAGTCAACTGCCCGAAAATATCAATTTTTTTTTCAAATTCATCTTTTAAACAGTTGCCTATTGTTAAAACAAACGGACTTACAGCAACCCATTTTTCGGTAATTTCAGGTAAAATCAAAGAAAAGTCAGTTGCCTCTTTTGAAAAAGTTTCATAAACAACGGCAGGTTTTATGGTATGCCCGTAAAAATAACAGGCTCTTTGAACAGCTTCTTCCGCTTCAATTGTAAGTTCTTGGACATCTAAAAACTTTCTTAATATTCTTGATATTTCTCTGGGCCTTATATTAATTTTAAAATTCTTAATTTTTTTCATAATAAAAATTTGCTACGGCAAATTTTTTATTTTCTTAAATTTTTTTTGTATCTTTCTCTTTTTCTTTTTTCCCATTCATAAGTTAAAGGGGCACATACGAACACACTGGAGAAAAATCCTATGATATTACCAATGAATAATGCCAAACCGAAATCGCATATAACTTCGCCGCCCAAAATTAAAATAATCAAAGAAACAAAAGCAACCGTCAACGATGTAATAACACTTCTTCCCAATACACCGTTTATACTGATATTTATGGTTCCTGCAAAAGTTTCTTTTGCAAGCAGCCTTAAATTTTCTCTTATTCTGTCAAACAAAACGATTGTATTGTTAATAGAGTAACCGACTATCGTTAAAAGTGCCGCAACAAGTGTTAAGTCTATTTGTTTACCCATTAAAACCATTAAACCGAATGTAATAAAAGCATCGTGAATCAATGCAAGCACACCTACAATTCCCCATAACGGAGATTTAAACCTGAAAGCAACATAAACAATGATACCTAAAAACACAAAAGTAAATGCATACATTGCCTGTTTTGTTAAATGTTTACCTACTGCAGGACCTACATATTCAACTCTGTCTGTTGTTATTTGCACATCGGTAAATTTTGCCTGTAAAACAGATAAAATATCTGCTGCCATTTCATCCTGAGTTTTATCGGTTTTTTTAACCCTTATTATTATTCCTTGTTTACCTGTTGATTGAAGTTCAAAATCCAAACCTTGTTTTTCGGACAAACCTTGCCTTATAACATCCATTTTTATTTCTTTATCAAAAGAAAACTGCATTAAAATACCGCCGCTGAAATCAATGCCGTAATCCGGTCCTTTTATAAAAACGGCACATAAACTTACTATTATTAAAATTATAGATATTGTAAAAGAAACAAATCTTTTGCCGACAAAATCTATCTTAGGTGTCTTAAAAAATTGCACAATAAGCCTCCAAATTATATTTTTATTTTATTTATAAAACTTTCTCTAAATAAGAAATCATAAATTAATTTTGTTACAACTACTGCCGTAAACATACTGATACACAAACCTATTGTCAATGTAACGGCAAAACCTTTTATAGGTCCTGTTCCGAACTGGAATAAAAATACTGCAGCAATAAGAGTTGTTATATTAGAATCAAAAATTGTAACAAAAGCTTTTTGGTAACCGGCATCAACTGCAACCCTTGAAGTTTTTCCTATTGAAAGTTCTTCTCTTATCCTTTCCAAAATAAGCACGTTTGCATCAACAGCCATTGCAAGTGTAAGTGCTATACCTGCAATACCGGGCAACGTTAAAGTAAATTGGAAATAAGACATTATTCCCATAAGAATAAAGAAATTTAAAAGTAAAGCAATATCTGCAATAATTCCGGAAAAACCGTAGTAAACAAACATAAATAAAATAACTATACCTACACCGATTACGGCAGATGTAAAACCTTTTTTAATTGAATCGTCACCGAGGCTTGGGCCAACCGTTCTTTCTTCTATAATTTTTACAGGGGCAGGTAATGCACCGGCTCTCAAAACGGTAGCCAATAATTTTGCATCATCTGCATTAAAACTGCCTTCTATTATTGCCCTTCCATCCGGAATTCTTGTTCTTATAACAGGTGCCGATTGAACAACGCCGTCAAGAACAATAGCCAACTGTCTGTCTATATTGGCACCGGTAATATCGGCAAATAATTTTGCACCGTCTTTATTAAATTCCAAAGAAACATGAGGATAACCGAAACCGCCGGTTGCAAGTTCAACTTTTGCATTAACCAAATATGCACCGGTCAAATCGGCTTTCTTCAATAAATAAGTTCTGTTATCTTCCTTACTTTGTGCCAAAAAGTGATTTTCCGGAATTAATTTTGATATTTCAGGGTCTGCCATTGCCTGTTCGATAGTTAAATCTTTTTCTCTTATTTTAGTATCTATAGGTGTTAAATCCGTGCTTGTATCAACCAAACAAAATTCCAAAAGTGCCGTTTTTCCGATAAGTTCTTTTGCTCTTGCAGGATCTTTAATACCCGGAAGTTGAACCACTATCCATTTATCACCCTGTTTCGCAATTAAAGGTTCAGCAACACCGAACTGGTCAATACGGTTTCTGATAACTTCAACCGCTCTGTCAATTGCATCTTTAATACTTACCGTTTCATCTAATTTGGAAGAATCAACTTCCAACAAAAGATGAGTTCCGCCTCTTAAATCCAACCCCAAATTTAATGTTTTTGTAATAATCGGGTCTTTTTCTCTTTCTGCTTTTACTTTTTCTTTTTCAGTCATTTGCGACCATTCAAATGTCGGATATAAAAAATATCCGGAAAGAATAATCAACAAAGCCGTTACGATAAATCTAAAACCAAGTTTGTTCATTAGAGTAATTTCCTTTCATTTATTATTAATTCAAACTTACAGCCTAAATATTTTGCAGCACCTCTACACATTACCATTCTGTCCATAAAAATTTCAAAATATTCTATCACCTGTGAAATCTTTGTGTCTATGTTTATATGCAAAGATATTGTTTTTTTTCTTTTATTTACTTCTAAAAAAGATCTGTCAACAGCATAATTGACCCTGTCGTGAATATCAAAAGAATCAACTTTAATATTTCTAACCCTTGTTTTATGAACATCAGCTTTATCTGCTATTATCAATGCGGCGGCTATCGGATTAACCGGCTCACCGATATTTTCTTCATGGTTACCGACTGCCGAAACAACCAAAGCAATTTCGTCCGGTGTAAAACCTATATATCTTAAAATGTGCATTGCTATAAGCCCTGCCGACTGCCCGTGCGACTGTCTGTTTACTACATTACCTATATCGTGTACATAACCTGCAATTGCCGCAAGTTCCTGCAATCTTTTAGGATAATCCAAAGACCTTAAAATATTTTCGGCAACAGACGAAACAAGGCTTACATGCCTGTAACCGTGTTCCGTATAACCTATTGCACCCAAATAATCGTTTGCCGCCTGAATAAAACTGTCAAACATTTCATTCTTTTTTACATCTTTCAATGTAACATTTGATAGTTTTAATTCTTTTATGTTCATTTACTTTTTTATAACTTCCGGTGTAACAGCTCCGCTTGAATTTTCCGGTAATATTACACTTGCAATTGTAGATTTAACTATTTTAACTCGAGTATTATCGTTAATTTTTGCTTCAACAACATCGGCATTAACCGAAACTACAGTTGCATACAAACCGCCTGATGTTATTATTTTGTCATCTTTTTTTAAAGCATCCAACATTTTTTGATGTTCTTTTCTTTGTTTTTGTTGAGGTCTAACCAAAAACAAATAAAAAAACACAAATATTATAAGTAACGGCATTAAACCGCCGAAAGCACCGCCTGCACCTGCTGCAGCACCGTCGGCAAAAACATTACCTACTAATAAAAACATCATCAACAATACCGAATTAAATTTTAGCATTTTGCAACCTCACTAACAATAACAGGTTATAGGGTTATGGGATTATGAGTTATTTTTTATTTCCGTGATTTTAAACTTATAACCTTGCAACCCACAAACCATAAATAAAAAATTACTTCAACAATTTTTATAGTATTTCTCAAAAAAAGCTTTTTTGGCTTCGTAAAAATTGTCGTTTTCTATGGCTTTTCTGATAATATCCGCTAATTTTAGCATAAAATTTACATTATGTAAAGACAGTAAATTAAGTGCAAGCATTTCACCGCTTCTAAACAGGTGGTTGATGTAAGCCTTCGTATACCCTTTACAAGCCTGACAATCACATTCCGGGTCCAACGGTTCAAACTTATCTTTATATTCCCCGTTTTTTATATTTATTTTCCCGTAAGTTGTAAATGCCTGTCCGTTTCTTCCGTTTCTTGTAGGAATTACACAGTCAAACATATCAATTCCTCTTTCAATACAGTTCCAAATATCTTCCGGCATTCCCACACCCATTAAATACCTTGCTTTGTGTTCCGGTAAATACGGTGCGGTATTTTCAACGACTTTTATCATTTCTTCCTTGGATTCTCCGACAGAAACTCCGCCTATAGCATAACCAACAAAATCGATATCCTGCATTCTTAAAGCACTTTCTTTTCTTAAATCATCATAAACGGAACCTTGTACTATACCGAAAAGTGCTTGTGTTTTATAACTGTCGTCTTTATAAAATTCATCTTTACATCTTTTTGCCCAATTTAAACTCATAAGCATTGAATCTTTTGCATAAGTATATGTTGCCGGATATGGAGTACATTCATCAAAACACATAATTATATCGGCACCTATTGTCTTTTGTATCCGCATTGAAATTTCGGGTGAGATAAAATGTTTTGAACCGTCTATATGCGACTTAAACCAAACACCTTCTTCTTTAATTTTTCTGAAATCGTTTAAACTGAAAACCTGAAAGCCTCCGGAATCGGTAAGCATGGGTTTATTCCACGAATTAAACTTTTGTATTCCCCCTGCTTTTTTTATTATTTCAAGACCCGGTCTTAAATAAATGTGATATGAGTTTGCCAAAATTATTTGCGCAGAAGTTGTATTTAATTGTTCTGTGGAAATTGATTTTACGGCACCGAGTGTTCCGACAGGCATAAAAACAGGTGTATTTATGACACCCCTTGTAGTATATAATTTACCTGTTCTTGCATTACATTGTGAAGATTTTTTTAATAATTCAAAATTTCCGCACTGCATTATAAAAACCTGTATCCGTTAATAAACAAAGAAAAACTGCAACCTAAAACTTTTGCGGCTTTACTGCAATAAACGGTTCTTGTAGTAAATATTTCAAAATATTCCATTATTGAACAAATATCCGTATCTATTTTTAAATTTAAAACAATCTCTTTTTTCTTATAAGAAACATCCATCTCTGTATTCTTGCAAGCCGCAATTACTTTGGAATGAACATCTTTATATTCTTTTTTTATTCCTCTTAACCTTTGACAACGAACATCACTTTTATCGCCCAAAACAACGGCTGCGGCAATCGGTGTCGGCGGTAACATTTGCTTTTCTTCGTGGCTTCCTACCGCACCGAAAATTTCAAACAAATCGCTGTTATATCTTTCATCTTTTATATCCAAACCGCTTAAAATATGCATTACAACCATTGCGGAACTTTGTGCATGATTTTCTTTAGAAACCAAATTACCTATATCGTGCAAATAGCCTGAAATTTTTGCAAGTTCCTGAACTCTTTTTGTATATTTCAATTTTTTTAAAACAAAAGCGGCTCTTTCCGCAGTAAACAAAGCATGCTCGACATTATGTTCTTTATATCCTATCTTTTCAAACATATAGTCGGAATATTTTATGTAAGTTAATACTTCCTTATTTTTTTTAATTGTGTTAAAATCAAGTAACATTTTTTACATTTTATCGGGAGCCGAAACTCCGAGTAAATTTAAACCTTTTGAAATAATTATTGAAACGGCTTTTATAAGCTGAATTCTTGCTTTTTCCAATTGTTTATCTTCTCCCAACACTCTGCACTTTTCATAAAAACCGTGAAAAATATCTGCTGTTTCTATTAAATATGTGGTCAAATGATGCGGGCTTTTAGTTTTATCACATATCAAAAGAGTGTCTTCAAACGAAATTAATTTTTTTATTAAATCCCGTTCCTGTTTTGTAGAAAGCAACAATAAATCTGCATCGGAAGAATCTTCTTTATATTCTTTTAAAATAGACTGACACCTTGCATTAACATACTGAACATAAAATACGGGGTTTTCGCTTGTCTGTTTTTTTGCAAGTTCCAAATCAAATTCAAGTTGAGAATCGGGAGCCCTTAACAAAAAGAAAAATCTGCATGCATCTGTTCCCACTTCATCAAGAACATCTTTTAAAGTTATAAATTGTCCGCTTCTTGTTGACATTGCTATAGGTTGTCCGTTTCTGACCAAACTTACAAGTTGATACAAAATAACCTTTAAAGCCTCTCTTTTCTGACCCAACATTTGAATTGCTGCCATAATTCTTGCAACATAACCGTGGTGGTCGGCTCCCCACAAATTTATAACTTTCGCGAATTTTCTTTCGTATTTATTTTTATGGTATGCTACATCGGACGCCAAATATGTATATCTACCGTCGGTTCTTCTTAAAACTCTGTCTTTGTCGTCACCGTAAAGTGTGGATTTAAGCCACAATGCACCGTCTTGTTCGAAAGCATAATTTTTTTCTTTTAAATACTCACAAACTTTATCAACTTCTGTTTTCCCGTTTTCATCTTTATCGAAAGCTATTTTTGATTCCGAAAACCAACTGTCAAATTCCACACGAAATTGTTGTAAATCTTTTTCTATTGTTTTTAAAATTCTCGTATGTGCTTCTTTTTTAAAATCTATTTCGTTTATATTTTTACCTTCATTTATTAAATCTTTCGCAATATCTTTAATATATTCACCCTGATAACCTTCTTCCAAAAAAGGTATATCTTCTCCTTTTAACTGTTTGTATCTTATCTCGGCAGATTTACCCAAAACATTCATTTGGTTACCCACATCATTAAGGTAATATTCTTTTACAACATTGTAACCGAGATGTTTTAAAATTCTTGCCAAGCTGTCACCTATTGCCGCCCCTCTGCCGTGACCTATATGCAAAGGACCTGTCGGGTTTGCCGAAACAAACTCAACCATTATTTTTTCTTTGTTTATATTTTGCTGTTTTGCATAGTCCTGTTTTTTATCGAGAATTTCGTTTAACTGTTTATTTAAATATTCATCGGTAAAATGTAAATTGATAAAACCTGCTCCTGCAATTTCCGCAGTTTTTATAATACCTTTAAAATCTTTTAAAATTATTTCAATAATCTCGGTTGCCAAAATCCTCGGATTTGTTTTTAATTTTTTTGCAAGCACCATTGCGGCATTTAAAGCAAGGTCGGCATCAATATTTTTAGGCGGAACCTCAACAACAAAATTAACCTGTTCGGTTATTCCTTTTGTTTTTGCGAATTCATTTATTTTATTTTTAAGCAATTGTTCAAAATTAAATTTTAACATTTTTTGTTATTCCTTAAATTATTTAATTCTGTTATTATAGAATATTTTAATATTTTAAACAAAAAAAATTATTGGAAGATTTGAAGATTGGAGAATTAGATGATTAGAAGAAAAGAGGAGATTTTATTTTAATAGATTCCGTGTCAAGCACGGAATGACGAAACGGCGAAAGATTTGAGGATTGGAACATTTGAAGAAATAAGGAATTTTATCTACAAAGCAAAATTTTATTGACAAATTTAGCATTTTAAACTATACTACTATTGGTCTTGAGGTCCCACTATTTGTAATAGTGGTAACACCTCAAGACTTGTTTTTATCCAAATCGTAAAACAAATGTCCTCTGTTATCTTCTCCTATCGTTATATATACCTTATATTTGATATTCTTTACAGTTACTTCATTTGTAAAATAATGGAATCTAAATATATTGTCTTTTCTGCTTTTATATAACATTGATGTACTTTTATATTTTGAGGTTTGCAGTACTTCCAATAATTTAGGTACTATTAATAATTTTTCCTCATATGGACTAAAACTTTTATATTTGTTCTTTGATGTTTGACTTATTCTAATACTTTTAAAGTTTCCAATATCAAAAATCTTTCCTTGAATATTTTTAGCAAAATAGTTTATAGCTTTTTCTCTTAACTCTTTTATATCTTTATAATTTCCAAAATATTGTTTTATTTCTTCTTCAGTTATTATTATTTGCTTGTCATTATATATTGCAAGTTCTTCATTAAGTTCTTGTTTCTTTAACCTAAAAATTTCATAAAATTCTTCTATTTTATTAATTATACCTAAAAAGATTATATTTTCTTTGTTCATATTTTTTATTTTATTAAAATTTTATTAAATTTTACATTATCGTGTTTTGATGTTTTTTTGATGAAAATTTCTATAATATGTTATAATATCATTATAAATTATAAGAATTTATACTGATTATAGGATATTAAGATGAAAAAAATTAATTTTTTAAAGTTGGCAAAGGCTGCACAAAAAATAGCCGAAGATAAAAAAGGTGAAAATGTAGTTTTGTTGGATGTAAAGAATTTAACCGAAATAACAAATTATTTTGTTATAGTAACTGCAAATTCAACACCGCAAATAAATGCAATAGCAAATGAAATAGAAAAAACTTTAAAATACGATTACGATGTTTGTGCAATAAGAAAAGACGGTAACAAAAGTGTCAACTGGAAAGTTTTGGATTTCGGCGGATTGATTGTTCATATAATGAGTTTTGATTTAAGAATGCAGTATAACCTTGAAAAAATTTGGGAACAGCCGGAACAAGAAATAAAAAAAGAAAAGAAAAAAGTTATCAAAACAAAAAAAGTTACCACAAAAAAAACAACAAAAACAAAAGTTAGTAAAACCAAAACAAAATCCAAAGCAAAAAATAAAGGCAAATAAATTTATGAATAAGAATATTAATGTTTACAGAAAAAAAATAGATGATATTGATAAAAAGATATTAAATATGCTCAACGAAAGAGCAAAACTTGCAATACAAATAGGAAAAGCAAAGCAAAATTGTTCGGCAGTTTATGTTCCTTCACGAGAAACGGAAGTTATAAACAATCTTGTAAAAAATAATACGGGTCCTTTAAACAAACAGGATATATTTTACATATATAAAGAAATTATAAGTGTTTGCAGAGGTCTTGAATCAAAATTAAAAATTGCATATTTGGGGCCTAAGGCAACTTTCAGTTATCAGGCAAGTTTAAAACAGTTCGGTTCCAAAGTAGATTTTATACCTGTTAAAAGATTAGCCGATGTAATAGAAGAAGTTGAAAAACAACGGGCCGATTTTGCCGTTGTTCCGATAGAAAATTCAAATGAAGGTTCGGTTAATACAACATTGGATGAATTGGTTGACACAAATTTAAAAGTTATAAATGAAATAAATTTAAGAGTGTCTCATTGCCTTTTATCAAAGACAAAAATTGAAAACATTAAAGTTGTGTATTCACATCCGCAGGCAATAGCACAGTGCAGTAATTGGTTACATAAAAATTTACCTGATGTTGAAGTATTTCCGGTAAATTCAACGGCACAGGCGGCAAAACTTGCTTCACAAAACAATAAAGCCGCTGCAATATCTTCGGAAATTGCAGCACAACTTTACAACTTAAATATACTTTCTCATTCAATTGAAGACAGTAAAGATAACTGGACAAGGTTTTTTGTTTTAGGACATAACATTTCAAATAAAACCGGCAACGATAAAACAAGTATAATATTTACGATAAAAGATAAAGTAAATGCTTTATATGATATATTGTCCGAGTTCAGTAAAAGTAAAATAAATTTAACAAAAATCGAATCAAGACCGACTAAAAAGAAAGTTTGGCAATATGTATTTTTTATAGATTTTCAAGGGCATATAAACGATAAAAAAATATTAAACACCGTTGAAAGAATAAAAAAACATTGTATATTTTTAAAAATATTAGGCTCATATCCCAAAGCCGATTAACGGAGATAAAAAAATGAAAAAATTTGATGCAAAAAATTTAGTAAGAAAAAATTGTTTATCCTTTGAACCTTATGTTGCCGGAAAACCGATTGAAACATTAAAAAGAGAATTAGGTTTAAAACACATTATTAAAATTGCTTCAAACGAAAACCCTTTAGGCCCCTCAAAAAAAGCTGTTAAAGCAATGAAAGATATTGCGGATAAAGTTTATTTTTATCCTGATTTTAACTCGACGGAATTAAAAACCGCAATTGCAAAACATTACAAACTTAACATTAACAATGTTATTGTAGGCTGCGGTTCCGACGAGCTTATAGAAATTATTGCAAGGTTGTTTTTCACTCCTACGGATGAAATTGTAATTTCAAAACATGCTTTTACAAGGTATCAAATGGCAGTAAAACTTATGGATTCAAAAGAAGTTATAGTTCCGATGAAAGACGGTTTTGTTCACGATTTAAAAGCTATGGCAAAAGCATGTAACAAAAATACAAAGGCAGTATTTATTACAAACCCAAACAACCCTACGGGAACTTATAATACCGCAAAAGAATTTGAAGAATTTCTAAAAGCATTACCGGTAAACAAATTCGGCACCAAACCGATTGTAATTTCCGACGAAGCATATTTCGAATATGCTTCATATAAAAAAGATTTTCCGAATACAATAAAACTTTTACAAAAATATCCTAACCTTATAGTTCTTAGAACTTTTTCAAAAATTTATGCCATGGCAGGTGCAAGGGTAGGCTACGGTTTATCAAGTCCGACAATAATTGATTATATTGAAAGAATAAGACCGCCTTTTAACGTAAACAAATTTGCACAAGCCGGTGCAATTGCAAGCCTGCAGGACAAAGCACAAGTTACAAGAAGTTTAAACCATGTCAGAAAAGAGTTTAAATTTATTTTTACCGAACTTAAAAAACTCGGTATAAAATATGTGGATTCGGTAGGTAATTTCTTTTTGATGTCTGTTGCTCCGTTTAAAGGAAAAGAAGTATTTCAAAAAATGCTTAGAGAAGGTGTAATTATAAGGGCAATGGACGAATACCAACTTTACGATTACGTTCGTGTAACCATAGGAACAAGAAAAGAAAACGAACTTTTCTTAAAGAAAATTAAAAAAGTTTTACAAAAATAGCAAAGCTATTTTTAGCTGAGAAGCTAATGAGCTGATAAGCTGAGGAGTTATAACGGCAGCTTAAAGCTTAGGACTGAGACTTTAACGACAATTAGAAATTAGTAATGCTTAATTAGCAATTAATGTATTTTTCACTTTGTGAAAAATCTAAAAAATTTTCCAAAAATGCTAATTTCTAATTAAAAAACTTGAATTCCGTGTAAAGCACGGAATAACATCAAGGCTACAATTTACATAAAGAAATTTTATCGTTTTATAAAAATTTCTATTCTGTCGTTTTTGATTCGACCTTCTTTGGTTTTGTTACTTGTTACGGGCTTCTTTGAACCGTATCCCCTTACTTTTATCTTATCTCCGTCTATTCCCATCTTCATTAATATCTGTTTTACTCTTTTTGCTTTTATTACTGAATTTTTCCTGTTCTCGTTCTCGTCTCCGCTTATATCTACAACATGTCCTGCTACTCCTATCCCTTCTATTTCATCGTTTGCTAAACCTTTTGCCAATTCTATTACATATTCCTTCTGACCTTGCGTTAATTCATCTGCTTCCACTTTATTCCTGCTTTCTATCTCTTTCTCTTCTATCCTCCCGTCTACCGTTACTTCCCTGACACTGGTTTTCCTTATTATTATCTTTTCTATCTCGCTTGTATCTATCTCTTCTTCTTCGGCTTTTATCGTCTTCTTCTTTATTTCCCACTTTTCCATCTCTTTTTCTTTACTGTTTTTTGTACCTTTTTTATTCTTATTAAGTTTTTTCTTTTCTTTTTCTCTCTCTTTCTGTTTCTTCTCTCTCTCTTTTATCTTTGCCTTCCTTTCTTTTTCTCTTATCTTTTCTCTCTTTTCTTTTTCTTTGTTTTTATCCCCGTATTGCTCTATCTGTTTACTCCCTCCAAAACCGTATCTTACTCCTATATTCCACCCTATATTGCTTTGGCTGTCTCCGCTTTCAAGTGTTACTAAACTATATGCACTGAATCCTTTCGTTAAATATGCATTTAATCCGCCGCTTACTTCAAAATATCCTCCGCTAAAATCACTTGTATATTTTCCTTTACCATACGTTATATCCGTCTTTCCTGCCATTTCCGTCCCATAGCCTAACTCTATTATCGGCTCTAATAACATCTCGTTTTGTAACTCAAACTGATAACTGCCAGCTACTTTCAATTTCCCGTTTAATACCGTTGTCCCTCCGTATTCCAACTTCTCCCCGCTTGTCGTTTCCATACTTTGGCTGCCTGCCGTACCGAATATCATCTCTATCTTGGGTTCTACCCTCAATTTATTTTCACTTACATCAAATTCAAACTCTTTCCCGAATTCCCCGCTAAATCCTATATAATTTGCTTTCGGTTTATATCCTATTTCATCATCCTGCCTGCTGTAGCTTGTCATTTTCAAATCTATCATAAAATATCTTATTGCCAAATCTACAAAATACCCGTTCTTGCCTATCCAACTCCCGTACGCTCCAAAACTCGGTGCACTTCCGTCTCCGTGTCCGTCACTGCCTCCGTTGGTTTGTTGTGTCTTTATACTGCCTACACTTTGATACCCTACCATCAACCCTAAATAATACCTGTCTTCACTATCCTTTTTTACCCTAAAATCATATCCGCCTTCTACCCCGAATATATCTACCTTCGTCTTTATTTCATTGGTTACATCATAACTTTTCCCAAATCCTCTTGCCCATACTCCGCTGTAACTGTCCTGCGGTGTCCGCCTTATATCCCCCAACCTTCTGTTTAAACTGTTCATCCCGCTTTTAAATACCAAACTTAATACTTCCGGTGTATTATTTATTGTTTTAAATGCGTCCGTCCTTATTGCACTTTGCACTAAATACCAACTGTATTTCGCTTTATTATCACTATTATATCCTAACTCCGTCCCTTGATATAAATCAAAATCGTATCCGTTCCTTTCTTCCCAATAATAAAACGGTTTATTTTTATTTGTAGGTGTTTGTATTTCCGTCTCTATTAATTTTATATGCTCTTTGTTTAATCCGCCTTCCCCGCTATAGTCTATATCTAATTGGTATTTCCCTGTTATCCCGCTTGTTATCTCTATTATTTCTTCCGCTTTTCTGTTATCCAAATCCACCGCAAATTTCATTATCCCTTTACCGGATGTATTATTTACTAAATTTGATACTTTTAAAATTTCCACCGTTTCCGGTGCTTTGTTATTCCCGTTACCTGCACTTGCATATTTTGCCACACCGCTACTGCTTCCTCCTGCTTCTTTCCCGCTTAAATTTAATGTCCCGCCTGCTATCGTTAATGTATTTATTCGGGCTGAACCGTTTAATACCCATTCCCCTTTATCTTCTATCGTTACATTTATGTTGCTTCTTCTGCCTTCAGTATTATTTATTGTTCCTGTCAATTTACTGCCTTGCTCTAACTTGATTTCTGTATCTCCGGTCGCTTTTATAAAATTATTCCCTACCTGTGTATTTCCTTCTTTTATTACTATAGTATTTCTCCCTTCACTTTCTACCACAGTCTCTATACCGGTTGCATCTTCTATCGTTGCCCCTGCTATATTTAATATCCCGCCGTTTCTTAACTTTATTCCGGTCTGCCCGGCTTCCGCTTCTATTTCCAACTTACCGCCTTCTATTATTCCCGATGTGCCATCTACCAATATCCCTGTCTCATTGTTCTCTAATATTAATTTATCTTTTATTGTCAATTTCCCCTCATTGGCTAATTCTATCGCTACACTGCTGCCTGTTATCCCAAATTTGCTTGCACTTGCTGTTATTTCTATCGTCCCTTTATCTGCTTTAAATATTTTCCCGCCTACCCCTCTTATTACTGCATTTTCTCCTACTGTTATTTTCCCGTTTGCTCCTGCATATATCCCGTTTGCATTAGTTGCACTGATTGTAATATTACTATCTTCTATCACCAATTCACTTGCTGCGTTTGTCGCTACCGCTATTGCATATTCATTGTCTTTAAAAGTTACATACTCTAAAGACATTTTGTTTCCTGTCCCTATTACATCTACTCCTCTTTGCATTTTTTCTATTACAGGACTCATATTATTTATAAAATTTATATTACCGCCATCTTGCAACTGTATACCAATCCCTATATTTTTATCATCTTCCGTATAACCTGTTATACTAACTTTGTTATTTGTTGTTATACTGCCTCCGTTTATTGCCGATAAAACGACATCTGTAACATTTGTTACTTTTAACTCCATATCAAAACTTATCAAAGAACGTTCTCCAGTTGACAATGCACCTACATTATTTATCTTTGAACCATCTATTGTAAAACTATCTACAACAAATATATAACCATGTTCAGCTTTTAAAGATAAAACACTTTCTCCCTGTTCACCTGTTATTATCATCACAGAATCATCGGTTACATAAACATCGGCTTCTCTGTTTTTTGATACATTTACGGTTGTTGATGATAAATCCAGTGTAAAAAACGAACCGGAAGAAACCTTTAATCCGTATTTGTTATTTTGTGAAACTATTTTACCGCCTCTTATATTGCTACTTAAACCGCTTATTAATATACCTATTTCATTGTTCGTCGTTTCTACTTTTGCATCATTGTTTAATTCTATCAACCCATCATCACAAGCAACTATACCATTTGTTTTATTTGATATTGTTATATTTGAACCGTTAAGTGTTATTATTGAATTACTTGACGAGTATATTCCATATTCTCCAAAAGCTGTTTCATTTATTTGGTTTTTTACATCAAATTTTATGCAACTACCGTTTTCTGCTTTTAACAAAGTTCCATTATCACTTATTTTAAAATATTCATTAGACATAGTAACTGCAATTGTCATAGTACCACCATCTACTACATAAAAAGCTACTTCGTTATTCAATATATTTAATACATTGTCTGCCCCTAAAAAATTTAAATTCAAATTTTGATTATCAACATGTAAACCGAATTTATTATCTGTCATATTAAATGTTTGTAGTTTTTCAATACTACTAATGCTGCTGTTACTATCCACTTTTATTCCGTAAGTATTTGAAGATATTATTAACACCGATGAACTATTATTTCCGGTAATAGTATTTGTTTTTGAAGATATTAATATTCCTGTTGTATTTTGTTCTTTATTTCCGATTATATTAACCGTTGATTCTATATTAAATTTTCCGCCATCTAAAACTATTGCATTTTCTTCCAATGCCAACTGCATATTAAAATTGCTACTCATAGTTACCGTTCCGCTGTCGGAAATAACTATACCATTTTTATTGTTCGCACTTATTAAAGTTACATCTTCTAAAGTTAATTCAGCATCTTGTCCGGATACTTTTATTATATTTTCGTTATTATTTGCATTTATTAACGATGATGTTATATTTACATTTGCCGTTCCTGATACATTTATACCGGCTATAGTATTTCCTGTTAATGCTATTGTTGAATACTGTATATCAAATTGACTAACACCTTTTAATATATTAAATCCATAACTGTTACTTTCCATATTGATGCTCGCACCTGATATAGATGATTCTCCATTATAAACTTCTATAGCTTCATAATTATTTTCAAAAGTTGCATATTTAAAACGAACCTGACCGTTATTAGCAAGCCTTATACCTACAGAATTTTCTTTGTTACAATTTTTTATCGTAATACTATCAACATCTATTAATGCATTCCCACTACTTATCAATCCGCAAGTATCCGACGATATTTCTATCGGTTTTTTTAAATAAATTTTTCCTCCGTTTTCCGCTTTTAATAAAAATTCGTTTCCTTGCCCTGTTATTTGACTATTTATCGTTATTGTAGAATTGTTTGCCGCATATATACCTACACTCTTTTTTTCACTGTCAGAATTATTTAATTCTATTTTTTCCCCATTTAAAATAAGCTCTCCATGATCAGCATATATACCGTTTGCGTTGTTATTTAATTTTATTTCTTCAAAATTTAAACTATTATTTTCTCTTTCAGCATAAACGCCATATTCTCCTAAGTTAATATCTATTTTATTCAAAGTAACCGAACCTGAATATAAAGATATTCCTATCGTATTACCATACAAATTTATTTTATTTGTATTATTAATATTTATACTTGCACCATTACTTTCTACAGATATTGCTTCGGTACTTGAGTTTATTGTTAAGGTATCTACTATTAAATTTATTATTGATCCGCTATAGGAATATATACCAGTTTGATTTTTATTTAAATAAATATTATTAGCCGTTATATTTATATTACTGTTTTTTATATCGGCATATTCTCCATCTCCACCTTGTATAGCTATACCGTTATTTTCCATTTTTAATTCATTTATATTTTGTATTGTTAATATCTTATCCGCATATATTCCTGCCCGCGTATTAGTACTTACTATTACATTTTTCTTTTCTGTCGGATCTGTCGGACCATTAACAGTTCCATACCCTGTTATACCATACAAATTACCACTATAATCAACATCTGTGGTAATATTTTTTATTTCACCATTTTTAAGTTCTAAGAAACCTGCCTGAATAAAAGCCGAAAATAAAAAAATTCCCAACAAAATTAACAATATTTTTTTCATGGTAAAAAATACTCCGTAAAGTAATATAATAATAAGGGTTATAGGTCAAAACTAAAATTTAACCCATAACCCTTTAAATCAATTTAAATTAAAAGCCGTATCTGAAACCTACATTATAAACAAAGTTTTCTTGGTCACTGCCTTTTTCATAGCTTACCAAACTGTATCCGCTAAATCCTTTACCTAAATATGCATTTAAACCTATCCCTACATCTCCATATCCGCCGCTTAAATCTTCCGTTGCTTTATATGCCATATAGCTTACTTCCGTCTTATTATCAAACTCGTAACTGTAACCTGCTTCTATATACGGCTGCCAATTTATTCCGCCTCTCGTCTGTGTATTTAACCCTAACATAAATCCTACCTTACCTTTTATGCTGTTTGTTGCCCCATACTCCAACTGTTTGCTGCTTGCACTGCCTGCATAACTGTATACCCATTCCGTTTTAGGTTCTATTACTACCGTTGAACTGTTTCCGGAATATACTTTGAATTCTTTACCGAATTCTCCGCTTACCGCTACCTGATTCCTATACGGCTTGCAACCTTTTATTGTCTCATTCATATCAAGGCTTATCCAGAAATTCCTTACCGTTACATCCGCAAACAAGCCGTTCTCGGCTATCCATGTCCCGTATACACCTACAGAAGGTGCCGTCCCTTCTCCGCTTTGTTTGGCCCCTACTGTTTTTTTCTTCGTTTCTATTTTATTTATGTTCTGATACCCTACCATTGCTCCTACGTAATACCTGTCTTTCTTATCCGTCATTACTTGTCTGTCATATCCGCCTTCGGCTCCCGTCATTTCCATCTTCGTCTCTATTTCCTTTGTAAACTTATCATTCCTGCCGTATACCCTTGTCCATACTCCGTTTAATTTATCCTGCGGTGTTCTTCTTATATCTCCCAACCTTCTACTTAAACTGTTTAACCCTGCCGTTACTACCGCATTCGTTATACTAGGTACTTTACTTGCTACTTTACTCGTATTACTTGGACCTTCTCCCCTTAAATACCATTTAACACTTTCTACCCTTAAATTCCCAGCATCATTGTGTAATGAATATTTATATCCGTTAAATTCCAAGTCTTTTATATTTATAATTAAAATATCTCCTTTCCCTCTTACTTCTATTTCATCTGACTCCTTAAATAAATTTATACCCAAATTATCACTTTCTAATATTTGTTCTTCTTGTCCTTCTCCTAAATGTCCATCTCCTGTCAATCCTATATACAAGACATTTGTTCCTCCTACTTCTCTTATTAATATCGTATTATCTTCTCCGGGTTCATAAGAATATCCTACTTTTATTTTTTCTATATAACTTTCACCAAGATTTAATTCTACTATTCCCCTTGTCTTATCCGTGTCTAATCTATTTATTTCACTTCCACCGGCTCGTGCAAGCCTTCCGTTATTTGTTAGTTTTACAGTCTTTTCCCCTTCCCCAAATATTTTTCCCTCTAACCTTGAATCGGAAATTGTTATAACCGCTTTTGCTCCATCTTCCACTTTTATTAAACCTTTACCTTCATCTAACATCTCTACTAAACTATTATTTGAAAAATTTAATTCATTGTTATTTCCGCCCGTTACCGTTATCGCTGCTTCACTTTTTACTCCTTTTATCACTATTGAACTTGTTATTACATTCAATTTCGAATTACCGGATAACCATAACATATCGTTATTTTCACTAACTATCGTCATATTCATCATCACTATTTGGCTATAATCTATGGCATTTATTCCCACTTTCGAATTATTATTTATATTCATATTCCCGGTATAACTGTCCATATCAAAAATTAATTTATTATATTTTCCTGTTACCGTGTGCGTTGAACCATTTGCATCTCTCCATACAAAAACTTTTTCATCTCTCTCCTCATCCTTTACCAAAGATACATTTACCAAAGATACATATTGATGTTCTCCACTTCCTTCCAACTTGTACACCTCATATCCCGGATATCCGCCTTCTGCTTTTATTTCGTTTCCTTGTTCGTCTTGATAACATACATCTCCGTCTTCATCAAAATAATAAACAGCTGTCCGTTTATCTACTGTTCCCGTCAATGATAAAGTATTTCCATTTAATTCTATTCCTGTTTCGTTTCCACTTACCGTTACTTTTGTTCCTTCCATTGTTACATTCCCGGTTATCCCTACAGTACTTCCGGCTATTCTCATATTGGAACGATTTATAGTTCCTCCAACCATTCCTGTTTCATTGTCTTCTAATGTCACATAACCATTTAACACCGTTACATCTTTCATCCCTATTGTATTACTGCTTATTAATGTACTTACCTCTCCTAAATTACTTAATGTGCCTCCTTCCATTCCCACATAATTATTATTTATACCTATATCTGTACAATATTCTATAGTTACTCCGGCTCCTATTACTCCGGTACTCGTCTTTATATCTCTGCCTGTTATATCTAATGTCGCTCTTTCTATCAATACCTTTCCTTCTCTTCCGTCTATCGCTATATTGTTACCTTCGGCAATTACTTCCCCTCCGTTAATAACCGTATCTTTTACCGTCGTTCCTTTTATTCCTACATTATTACTGCTTATAATTATATGGTGCAACCCTTGCTTATTTATCCCGCTTACTCCTACAGAATTAAGATTATCTGTAGAATTTCTTACCTCTACCCAGCTATCTACTATATCCGCCCCAAATATTCCCATTGTCCCCGCATTATTGACATATATCAAACTATCTTCTATTTTTACTTTCCCGCCGCTTGCTACATCTGCTATTATCCCCGATGCCTCTACCACTATATAATTCGTTACGGTTTGTGGTACCTTTTCATAACCATTATACAAATTCAAATAATTTTTACCATACAAATCATCAATTTGTGTACTTGCATTTATCCATGTATATGCTTCATTATCGGACTCTAAAATTTTATCCGTAAAATATTTATCGTTAGGATCATATATATATATACCGGCGGTGGCGGGATCATAATTTATTCCTAAATCTTTGTATAAATCATCCTTTATTTTTATTTTTTTATTTATTTCCGTTATACCTTTGTCTGTAAAATACCAATCTCCAGTTTTATAAGCTATTGAAGGCTTATTTCCACGACCAGTAACTGTTAAAACTGCAAATCCATTATCTACCATCGTATCAAGTATCATCCATCCAGCTGGTTCTGTTGTAAAATAGCTGCCTATATAATTGCTACAACCGTATTTTTGGCTTAAATAATCCATATTTATTTTTTGCCCTAACGAATTATTTCCGCCTAAAACATTGTTAACTTCATTTTCCGTCATCCATGTAGCTTCATTTTGCGATTTTGTTAAATAACCTTTATCCGTAAGATCTTTTATTTCTTTAGATGAAAGCCCTAAATTCAAATCAGCTAAACTCTTTGCCGTTAACCTACTTTCTATCTCTTGTTTATTCTCCGGTTTGTTCTCTAATAATATCGGCTTCGTCGGATCATCTACGTATTCAGTATATGAATCTGTCATATTTTTCGCTTCACCACCCTCTATGTTTATTACACTTTCCACAATATTAACCGTTCCGTTTTGTATTGCTTTTATTGCGGTTCCATTGTCACTGAACGGTAAGTTGCTATTATCGGTTATTTGTATTAATCCTTCATTAATCGATTGCATACCTACAGTATTACCTGTTATAGTAATTCTCCTATCTATGCCATCTATATTCTTCATTTGTAACTTACCATTATCTACATTTACACCAATATTATTGTGGTTTATTTCAAAAATACTTTTATTCAACATCTCTACACCGAAACTGTTATTATTTTTATCCATTATTACCGGATATTCTTTATTATCCCTTATTAATAAACCGTTATCATTATAACTGCTTATTAACTTAGTATTATCTATACTTAACAATTCTTTTCCATCCAACTTAACACCGTTTGTGTTACCTGTTACCGTTACAGTACTTATCTTTATACTTCTACTGCCGGTTATTGTCCCACTGCTTCCTGTTATACCTGTTTCAAAACCGGTTATCCATATTTTATTTCCGGCATTAAAAATATTATTATCTGAAGCTTTTAAACCTACTTTGTTATTTTTAAGCTCTTTCGTTGCTTTAATTGTCATACTGCTGTTTGATACGGTTGAACCGGTTATTGACCTTGATACCGTATCATCCGTTACATCTCTCTTAGTATTATTATCTATTAAAGTTATTGTCCCTCCGTTTATATATGTATTTCTTATACCTACATTATTTTCTGATGATATTATAACTGCATTCGATGCATAAGTTATGGCACTATCTTTTTTCTTTCCTATTAAACTATTATCTATACCTATGGAATCTTCAGTTCCACCTTGTATATGATCTAATGGACAATTATCATAAGTATATATTGTTCCACCTTGTATAGTTGAATCCTTTATTCCGCTTGTACTATATCCTAAACCATCTGTCCCATTTCTATATACTTCAACCTTTCCTGAATTTATTGTACTTGCCCATATACCTACACAATCATTATCATAAGAATACACAACAGCATTACTTATATCAACATTAGTAAAACCTTGACTTGTATTACCTTTTGCCGTTACAGTTCCACCTTCTATAACACATTTCCAAAAGCCATCTGTATCTATATCTGTTTTACCTGCAACCATACCTTGTTCTAATTTTGTTCCGTTATATGCCGATGTAACAGAACCTCCTTTTATTGTAGAATTACTAATACCTACACCTTTATTTTCACCACTATAAACAGTTCCATCTGCTATTGTTGACTCTTTTATTCCTCCACCTGTATTATTTTTTACTTCTATATTTCCACCTTTTATTGCGGATTCTTTTATTCCTATGTTATTATAATTAACTTTTAATGTCCCTGTATTTATTGTTGCTTCTTTTATACCTGTATTATTATACGCTGCATTAACAGTAACAGAATTTACACTTCCGTTTTCCGTTCCTATTACTCCGCCGAAAATTCCAATATTATTTATCCTGTCCGTATTTCTATAATTATTTTTTGACTTATCATAAGTATAAACTGTATTACCCGTTATAGTATTGCTCAAAAAAGCGGTGTTTACATTATATGCCTCCGCACCTTTAGATATTGTAGCGTTTTGTATACCAACGGTACCGGTTATCTTTCCGGGACCTTTCACTTTAACATGAACATTCATTACAGAGCCGTCTATACCTATGGTATTACCGGATATAGTCAATTTATCAGATTCTACATTTATTGTTCCGCCATAAATACCCGTACCTGTATTGTCAACAACTTCTATCTTTTTAATATTACCATTATTATTAATTGTTCCTATCAATGAATTTCTTATACCGGTTTCATTTCCTTGAACAAGTATACTGCCGCCTGTTATTGTGCTGTCAGATATACCATCACCTTCCGCATGTCCTTTATCAGATTTTAAATTATAATTGGCTTCTATGGTTCCGCCTTTTATTGTGCTGCTTTCTATTCCTATTGAGTAGTTATGAGATGCATATACCACCGCATTATCGGATATAGTACTTCCCGAAATTCCTACACGATTTCCGTGACGTTTCCTTATTCCGTTACTATCTTCGGTTAATTTGTATGTTTTAACGGTTCCTCCTTTTATTGTACTTCCATAAATACCATAACCGTTACCGCTACTCTCATAACTTGCAAAATCAATATTTTCATTTTGAACTGCAATACTTGTTGTTATATCAAAAGTATCATATCCCGTAATATCTATTACTACTTTTCCTTTAGTCTTTCTGGCAGTACTAACCATAATATTAGATGACTCAAATGTATCTTCCAATTCTCCGCTTTCATAATTACACAGATATACCGTTGCAGATATTGAACTTATTTCAAATTCCCCTTCATCTGTTTTTAAATATTTCTTATCATTCCTTACATATACATCATCTAACCCATAAACCGTTCGTTTCCCTCCTCCTACAAAACTGACAACCATTTCAGAACTTACTTTTACTACATAATTTGTTTCTTTGTTATTCTTTTTTAAAGTATGGCACCCTACATAATAATAATCCGTAGTATCCACAGTATTATCTATTATATCAGATGGTACATATTGAAAAGTGAACTGTACGTCTGAAGTTAAATTTATATCACCTTTTGTTATATTTATCTTTCCTTCTTCATCTATCAAATGTATTACATCTATATTATCAATAGATATTTGCTCGGGTTTATCTATAGTACTATATCCATTAAATTCTATTTTTTCTATCTCTTTTTCTTGTCCATTCTCATCTATATATATAAGTTTATCTCCTTTTACTTGTATCTTATCCGTAATCGAATCTTCTAATCCCAAATTATAAGTTTTACCTTCTGCTTTTATCTTAACGGAAGTTACCGAAACAGTATTCTTCGCATCATCTGCGCAAAGTTTAAATATATACATACCTTCGTATTCTTCACCCGCATACAAACTAGATTCTGAATGATAAATTGTAATATCACTTCCACCGTTTATATTTGCAATTATATCTCCGTTTTTAATGACCCTAACTGAACTTGGTTCATTGTTTATATTTGCGGAAACGGTTATATCCTCATACTTTGTTATATTCCCATTATCATCAATAACTACCAAATACATGGTATCTGTGTCATCATCATATTCTAATTGTTTTATATCATCAAAATCAAACGAAGAACCTGTTTTCAAGATAGCTTTAAGCGAAGTTATTTTATAAAGTTTATCATTTACAACATACCAATTACTAGGAATCGCCAGATTAGTTAATTTCGTACCTAAATATGTTACGTTACCCAAATTATCTATATTGATTTTTGCACCTGTATTTTTATTACCATCGCTAACAGCAACATCGGCTATAACAGAAGAAGGCTTAATAAAAAATTTCTCAATTTCATTATTAGATTTATTTATTGTTAATTGTAAACCGCCATCAGTATAAGACAATTGATTGATACTATCAAATCCTTGTTCACTAGAAACTGTTTTACCATCCATTGTTTCTGCATATAACGAACTTAATTTATAAATTTTATTATTTGCATAACAACAACCTGAGGCTAAAGAAATTTCTCCTAAAACTACAAATTCATTTTTGTTATTATTTAAACCCACTTCCAACTCATTCAAATTATTAATTTGAAGTTTTCTGTTTTCTTGATTTTTTATTTCTGCATAAATTGTTTCAACAAAATACCTGGTTTCAATAGTTTGAGTTTCATTTCCTACTCTTACCGTTGTTTTCACTACCAATTGAAGATTCTTGTTTTCATCATATTCCAAAGTAAAACCTTTAAGATTTTTGAATGTACTTTTTTCTTCTTTTTCTTTTCTACATTGACTTCTTACATCATCAATAAACTCTTGTTCAGTATCATAGGAAAACATTATAAAACTCGTATCTACATCGTCCTTATATTTTTCAAAAACTCTTTTTAAATCTTCATCTGTTAGTACACCCTCAACATCTGCTTGAATACGAGGATGCTTAACACCTGACCCATCTACATAATATCCATATATCGTCATCAAATCATCTGATGTAACTTCATCTATCACTGTTTTTGTTATTACATTTACGGTATAACCTGTAATAATTGTATCATCATCTACTATAAATATTTCATTTCCGCTCTGAGCCTCATCATCCTGATTATATTCATCGGCTTTATTTATTTCTGTTAAAGAAATACCTCCCAGCATTATTGAACCATTTGAAACTGTAAATATTTTCTCTTCACCATAAAAAGAACCACCTTTTATCGTTGCATGAATATTATCAAAGGAATATTTTATCATATTTCCATCAACATCTTCTTTAAACAAACAAAATTTACCGGATTCATCCTCAAAATTACTAAAGTCGTCAACATAAATATTATTACCGGTAACACTATCTATTCCATATATATCATATACCCAGTAACCTATACCATTATAACTGTAATGATTAGAAAGAAATTTTTCCGCCATATTTTCTACTGTAAGGTTATTATTTCCTACTAAATTTATGTTACCGGTATTATCATCAATATTAAGATTAATATCTTTTTGCTCTCCTATTATAGTTGCATATAAGTTTGCTCTATCTACATCAAAATATTCATTTTCTCCTATTTGTAACTTAATATTTCCTTCTCTATCAAATATCAACTGACTAAGACTATCAAAACCATTACTGCTATTATATTCTTTGTTATTTATTATTGCCTTTATATCGGTAATATATATTCCGTCATCTAAAGCATACAAAATATTATATCCGGTCAAATCAGGAGCAATCGACATATCTTCATTATCTGTACTACTATTTTCCGGGGTTACAGTAGTGTCATCCACATCATCATAGTTACTATTTTTTGATTCTCCATTTCTATATGTTTCAACAAAAGCATTGCCTGTTATCAATGAATTTTTTATACCGTAATCCCCATTATTAAAGTAAGAATATACACTTCCACCTGATATTGTTGAATTTGTTATTCCTATATCATTTTGCCATGCGGTAATTTTTCCTGCCGATATTGTTGATTCCGCTATACCTTTACTCACTCTATTTTCAAAATTATTATTTGTAGACAAATCTTTATTTGTCGCCACCGTAACTTCCGTTTTAGCACCTGAAATAGAACTCCCGATAATTCCTATTTTGCCTACATTTGCTATATTTTTTATAGTTCCACCGGAAATATTAGTATTTCTTATTCCATAATCTTTTACATTTGAAATAGTTATATCTCCACCTCGAATTTTATCTTTAGGCGTACTCGCCCTATCTGTAAATATACCATTTACAACATCCGTAATATTAATTACACCGGATATAATTGCATTTAAATGTCCATTACCGTTTCCAATGCTATCATCATAATTTTGATAAAAAATTCCCGTACCATGTTTAGAAATTGTTATATCATTTGTTATATTTGAATTTTTCACACCGGCCGTTGATACTTCTCTTCCCCTTCCTGTTACTTCAACACCTTTTTTATTTATGGTAGAATTACAAATTCCACCATAATTATTAGTTAATATTAACTCGGCACAACTCTCTATATCTGAATTGGATATAGCATACCCACCTCTTTGTCCATCCGGTCTGGTATCGTTCATATTCTTTATTGTTATATGTGCACCACCTTTTATCAAACAATTAGCAATTCCTTGTCCGGTAGTAAGATTTCTTTCTACGGTAACAAAACCATTTTGTATTGTTGAATCTTGTATGCCAAGCTGATAAATATTTGAAACATTAATTGTCCCTCCCCTTATTGACCCGCCCTTTATTCCTTTGTTAATATTTGACACATCAACTTTTTCTTTATTATCAATTGTTATACTTTGATCTTTCGATAATTCTATACCTACATTTTGATTTGATACGGCTGCTCCTTTTGTTATATTTGAATTTTTAATACCTGTCCCTTGTCCTAAACCTCTCCCAATTACGGTTACTTTTTTATTTAAAACACTACTTTCTATTCCATTATAATTGTTTGTGATTGTTAATGAAGCTATTTTGTCACCTAAAGTACAACCTGTTATTGCAAAATAATCCGAACTTGTATGATTTTTAACGGCAATATTTCCTCCTTGTACATTAACATTTTTTAAACCATTACCGCTATTATATTCCACGTCAACTGTTCCGGAAGTAATTTTCCCTCCATTTACCCCCGTTGTGTTATACCAAGAATAAACTGTAGTAGCTGAATTGGTTATATTTACTCCATTTAAACCTATAGTATTACCTGTTTTACCATCGTAAGTATATATTATTCCACTTTTTATCTCACCGCTATTTATACCTATACGATTATTGAAGATTCTGCTTGTTCCACCATTTATATAATGCCCAGATAAATTTATACCAATATCTTGCTTTGATACATTTGCTCCTTTTGTTATATTTGAACCTGAAATTCCTTTTCCTTTTCCTTTTCCCCTTCCGGTTACGGTTACTTTTATACCTAAAACGCTGTTATTTATTCCATTATAATTATTCGTAATCGTTACCGAGCCGGCGTTTAAATGAGAACCGGTTATTGCATAATAATCCGAACTTGTATGATTTTTAACGGTAACATTTCCACCATTTACAGTAACGTTATTTAAACCGTTAACGGCGTTTCCGTCCACAACAAGTGTCATTCCTTTAACGGTTAAATTTTTCAATCCTGTTTTGTTGTGGGAAGCCTCGATATAACCTCCCGTTATGTTTCCTCCTGTTATACCTATGTTTTTATTATAGTTAGCATAAATCCAACCTCCGGATACAGAAACATTACTCAAGCCTATCTTATTACCGTTTGAGGAATTGGTATATGTATAAACAGTTGCACCGGAACCAATTATTGAATTGTTAATTCCTATACCATCTCCTGCAGTATTTGAATAAGAAAATGTCTTTCCACCGGTAATTTTAGAACGATATATCCCCCAACCATGACTTTTTATGTTATAAACGTATACATTTCCACCGGTAATTCTGGAAAATTTTATACCTGCTGTATAATCATCACCCGTAACAGCTTTGGCTTCTCTGTATATTCTGGAAGGCAAATGTGTACCTATACTTCCGTACTGAGCACAATTATAAACAACAACTTTTCCACCTTCAACAGTGCAAAAGTTAAGCCCCATCAACCTACTATTTTTAGCTGTAAGCACCCCTTTGCTAACGATCGTGTTAAAAGCAGAACTCGCATTCAAGCTTTCCGCAGTAACATTTGCACCGTTTATCCAACATGACCTTAAAGACCAAACTCCTTTTTGTTTATCTCCATCCACATCAGCCGATGTAGTATATTTACTTGTATAATTACCGCTCCAAAAAATCGTTAATTCCGGTTGTCCTATATAACTTCCGCCACTTTCATCATGATAATTTGTATGTGCCGGAGACTTATGATTCCAAGAATTATATGATTTATCTTTTTTTCTCCATCCTAAATTTGATCCATACCAACCATCACTATGCTTAAGTTCATTACCATAATCATAATAATCCCAACCGTTCCAATTTTGTTCACCTAACGTTATTATAGGGCACATTAATAATAAAATTAAAATAAATGTTAATAATTTTTTCATACAACCTCCTACACGACAAAATTGTATATTAACTAAATAAATTTAAACCCACTTTCAACTCTATTATAATTATACTTTATTTTTTTTATTTTGTCACTAATTTTTATTAAAATTTTTTTGACCAAAAAGTTATAATTTGCTAAGTTATACGGGTATGAATAAAAAACATTATAAATTATATTCAAATTGCAAATATTTTCCTTTGGACAGGCCTTGTGTTTACCAAAAAAATAACAATGCACTATGTCCTAATTGCACACATTATACGCCTGTTAATAAAACAAGTAATGTTATAAAAATATTAATTATAAAACTCGGTGCAATGGGTGACGTTTTAAGAACTACGTTTATTTTGGAAGGGTTAAAAGAAAAATATAAAAATGTTTCAATAGATTGGCTTGTGGAAGAAAAAAACAAAGATACTTTAGTTGGTAACAAATTTATAAATAATATTATTATTAACGATTCAAAAGTTTTTTCATTTTTAACATCAAACAAATACAATATTGTTATAAACCTTGACCTTGCACCCGAAAGTTTAGCATTTGCAACTTTAGCAATGGCAGATAAAAAAATAGGATATTGGTTGGATGAAAACAGAAAAATAAAAGAATCAAACAATTATGCAAAAAAATGGCTTTTGACAAGTGCTTATGATACACTAAAAAAAGAAAATGAACATACTTACCAATATTGGATGGCAAAAATAGCGGAACTTCCAAAAGATAATTATGAAATAATTGTTCCCGTATCAAAACAGGCAAAACAAAAAGCTAAAAATTTAAACATTCCGAAAAACAATAAAAAAATTATAGGCATAAACCCAAGTTCAAGTAAAAGATGGAAAATGAAAAAATGGAATTTGGACAAATTTATAAAACTTACTAAAATTTTATCCGATAAAGGTTACACAATTTTACTTTTAGGCGGGAAAGAAGACGAATTTGAAATAAATAAAATACTGAGTAAAAAAATAAAAAATGTTTATTCAACCGGGCTTAACAATTCCGTGCAGGAATTTTTTGCGATTATAAATTTATGTGATATCATAATTTGCGGTGATACAATGGCAATGCACGCCGCATTAGGACTTAAAAAAAATGTAGTTGCAATTTTCGGACCGACATCTTCAAACGAAATTGAAATGTATAACAGAGGAATAAAAGTTATTCCAAAAACATGCAGCTGCTGTTACAGGCAAGAATGTTCAAAAAAAATTACATGCATGGATGAGATATCGGTTGACGAAGTTTTAACGGCAATTAAAAATTTGCGGAGCAACTTTTAGCTGAAAAGCTGAGAACGAACACTTTGTGTTCTTAGCTGAGAAGCTGAAAGCTTATAGTTTGAACGACAAATAACACTCAACTACAATTAGAAATTAGAAATTAGAAATTAGTAATGAGTAATTAGCAATCAACGACAACAACTTAACGACAATTAGAAATTAGTAATGCTTAATTAGTAATTAATGTGTTTTTTGCTTTGCGAAAAACTTATAAAATTTTAAAACACCGAAATTACTAATTGCTAATTTCTAATTACTAATTTTTTGTTTCCAATCTTCTAATCTTCCCATCTTCTATTTAGCAACATCTTGTGCACGAACTTCCCTAATAACCGTAACTTTAACTTGCCCCGGGTAATTGATTTCGTTTTCTATTTTCTTAGCTATATCATGTGCAACAATTTGTGCCTGTTTATCATCTATATTTTCAGGTTCAACCAAAACTCTTATTTCCCTGCCGGCCTGAATTGCATAAGCGGTTGAAACGCCTTTAAAACCTTTGGCAACGGTTTCAAGTTGTTCAAGCCTTTTTAAATAACTTTCTACGGTTTCTCTTCTTGCACCCGGTCTTGAAGCAGATATTGCATCGGCAGCGATTAATACAAAAGCTTCGGCACTTTGGGGTTCTGCAAAACCTTCATGATGTGCTAAAATTGCATTTATCATTTTAGGAGATTCACCGAATTTTTTAGCCAAATCCGCCGATATTTGATGGTGAGTTCCTTCAACTTCATGGTCAACGGCTTTACCTATATCGTGCATTAAACCCGCTTTTTTACAGAAAGCAATATCAACACCGAGTTCACCCGCTATTGCACCTGCAAGCCACGTAACTTCAAGTGTGTGTTGCAGTTGATTCTGCCCGTAAGATGTTCTGAAATGAAGCCTTCCGAGCAACTTGATAATTTCCGGATGTAAATTAGGAACACCTGATTCAAGTGCCGCCTGCATACCGATATTTTTAATTTCTTCATCGGTTTCTTTTTGTATTCTTTGAACAACTTCTTCAATTCTTGCAGGGTGTATTCTACCGTCTGCTATAAGTTTTTCAAGAGCCTTTTTTGCAATATATCTTCTAACTCCGTCAAAAGCCGATATCGTAATTGTTTCCGGGGTATCGTCTATCAACAAATCCACACCTGTTGCCTGTTCAAATGCCCTTATGTTTCTGCCTTCTCTTCCTATTATCCTGCCTTTTATTTCATCGTTTGGAATTTGAACGGTTGATGTTGTAGTGTCAACAGTATGGTCTGCGGCAACTTTTTGTATTGCTATTGAAAGAATTTCTTTTGCTTTTTTATTTGCATTTTCTCTTGTTTCCTGTTCTATTCTCTGCGAATAAACAATAGCATCTCTTTTTGCTTCGTCAACCATTTCTTTTATTAAAGTTTGTTTTGCTTCTTCTCTTGTAATACCTGAAATTTTTTCCAAAACTTTTTTCTGTTCATTTTTTATATTATCTATTTCAATAATTTTATTATCTATTGTTTTTTCTTTCAGTTCCAAATTTTTTTCTTTTTGTTGAAAATCCCTGTCTTTTTTATCCTGATTTTCTATCCTTTTATCAAGAGATTCTTCTCTTTGTAAAAGCCTTTTTTCGGAATTTTGAATTTCAACTTTTTTTTCTTTTATTTCTTTTTCAAAATCTTTTCTTTCGTTATCAATTTGCTCTCTTGCTTCAATTAACATTTGTTTTGTTTTTGCATCACCAAGCATTTTTGCTTCGTTTATAATTCTGTTTGAAACTTGTTCTACGGATGAAGAATCAATTCTTGCATATACATACCTTATTACAAAACCTAAAACAAAACATATACAACCGACACCAATTAAAATTAGTAAAAACTCAACTGTCATATTTTCTCCTTTAAAAAAATCGCTTTACGATTTTTTAGCTGAGAAGCCGAAAAGCTGATTAGCTGATAATTTAACTGAAAACATCAAACTTCTCACCTTTCAACTCTAAACTAAATTCGATTCGCAAATTTTAATTTCTTTTTCCGTTATCAATTTTCCCACAGGCAAATCATATTTTCCTTTAGGAAGTTCGGAAACTATTTGAACTTCATAAGCCAACCCGATTCTTTTTTCAATATCGGTTCCTTCAAGCCACCTGTCATAATAGCCTTTCCCGTAACCTATTCTGTAACCTTTTTTATCAAAAACTATTCCGGGAACAAGTATCAAATCAACATCTTTTTTATCTACTATTAAATTCTCATCAAATTCGGGCTGCCTTATACCATATACTTTATTAGCACTGCATTCTTCCAACGAATTTATTTTTATCGCCTGCATAATACCGTCACCCGGTGTTAATATTATGGGAACGGCAACTTCTTTTCCGTCAAGCAAAAATTCTTTTATCATCAAATCGGTTACAACTTCAGAACCGTAAGAAAGATACAGCATTACAATTTTTGCCTGTTCGTATTGTTTTAAACTTTTTATTTTTTCCAAAATACTGTTGCTGTAAGAATATCTTGCGGATATTTCTATTTTGTTTCTCAACATTAAATATTCGTATCTTATTTTATTTTTTTCCATAAAAAAACCCCACACTTGCCGTGTCAGTTAAGTATTTAAAGCCCTTTATTTTTAGGTGAGAAACACGGTTTATGCACTTAAGCATAACTCACGTGAGCTTCTCTTAAAGAACTTCATCGGAATAAATACATTAACTTAAAACACCAACAATGCAGGGAAATATTATTGTTCCGGTAAAACTATACTATCAATAAAATTGATAAGACCTTCAACTTTTTTAATATTTTTATTTTGAAAAGCTTCATTATTTCCCTTCATTGCATACAACTCTTTGGCTATATAAAAAGTAACTAATGCTTTTGTGGTGTTAGAATTTATTCTTCCACCGTTTTGCATTTGTTTAGACTCTATATCCTTATAAATTTTATTTATATACGAAACAATTTCAGCCGCTAACAAAGCATCTTCATCATCAATATATACGGTTGTTCCCATAATACTTAAATTATTCGCCATATTATAAAGAATTTATCCTCTTTAATAATTTTTCCACCTTAATTATAGCTTTTTTTTGTTTATCCTTCAATAACTTATTTTGTACCAACCTTTCGGCATAAGAATTTGCTTCTTTTTTATAAAAATTAAGTTCGGCTTTTAAATTTTTATTTTCCTGCTCTAAAATTTTACAAAGCTCTACGGCTTTTTGTAATTTGTTTTTTAATTTTTTTTCTAAAAGTTCAAAAGCTTCCTTTTGTTTTAAATCCGAATCAGACATAATTAAACCTTAAAAAATCGCTTTGCGATTTTGAACTGATAGCTGAGCCTGATACTTCGTATTCTCAGCTTATCAACTATAATTACAACCTACAATTCTTATATTTTAATAACCCGATAACCTAAAAAAATTAAATTCCAACTCAACTGCCTTATAAATTATTAGGATCTGCTATATATCCCTTTATTGCAGAAGCCGCCGCAACCGCAGGGCTTGCAAGATAAAGTTCCGATTTTATATGTCCCATTCTGCCCACAAAATTCCTGTTTGTCGTAGAAACACATTTTTCTCCGCTTGCAAGAATTCCCATATGCCCGCCTAAACAAGGTCCGCATGTAGGTGCCGAAATTATTGCACCCGCTTCTATAAATATTTTCATCAAACCTTCTTTTAATGCATCGGCATAAACTTGCGGTGTTGCAGGTATAATAATTGTTCTTACATTGCTGTTTACTTTTTTACCTTTTAATATTGAAGCGGCAATTCTTAAATCTTCAATTCTGCCGTTGGTGCAAGAACCTATAACAACCTGATCGATACAAGTTTTTTTCATCGTTTTTGCCGCTTTCGCATTAGACGGTAAAAACGGTAACGAAACTTGCGGATAAATTTTTGAACAATCTATTTCCATAATATCGACATATTTTGCATCTTTGTCACTTTCATAAATTTTAAATTTTCTTAAAGCTCTTTTTGAAACATAATCAAGCGTAATTTTATCTACGGGGAAAATACCGGATTTCCCGCCGGCTTCAATAGCCATATTTGCCATAGTAAGCCTGTCGGACATTTTTAAAAATTTTACGGTTTCACCTGTAAATTCCATTGTTTGATACAATGCACCGTCAACACCTATTTTACCGATTATATAAAGAATTAAATCTTTACCGCTTACAAATTTATTTAATTTTCCTTTTAAAACAAATTTTATCGACTGAGGAACTTTTAACCACACTTTACCCGTTGCAAGTGAAGCACCGACATCGGTTGAACCGACACCTGTTGAAAATGCACCGAGTGCCCCGTAAGTACAAGTATGGGAATCGGCACCGATAACAATATCTCCCGGAACAACTATTCCTTTTTCCGGAAGTAAAGCATGTTCTATGCCTACATTACCGCCTTCATAGTAATGTTTAATTTTTTCTTTTTTGGCAAATTCTCTGACAAATTTAACATTTTCCGCCGATTTAATATCTTTGTTAGGTGTAAAATGGTCCATTACAAGAGCAATTTTATTTTTATCAAAAACTTTCTTTTTACCTGTTTTTAAATATTCTTTTATTGCCAAGGGAGCGGTAACATCATTGGATAATGAAATATCAACTTTCGGTTCTATAAATTCGCCCGGAACCACAACTTTTTTACCGCAATGAGCAGCCAATATTTTTTCCGTTATCGTTTGACCCATTTTATTTTTTCCCTCCGATTTGCATAACAACAATTTTATTTATCGCATGAATATAAGCATTTATACTTGCTTCGACAATATCGGTAGACATTCCTTTGCCTATATAATTTGCACCGTCATATTTTACTTTAACGTTTACTTCACCTTGTGCATCTTCACCGCTTGAAACGGCCCTTAAAGTATAATCTTCCAAGCTGACGGTTATTCCCGTAATTTTATCAATTGCTTTATATGCGGCATCGACGGGACCTGACCCGCAAGCAGCTTCCTGTATAATTTCTTTTTTATTTTTAATTGTTTTTATAAGCCTTATGGTAGCCGTCGGAATTACACCTACACCGGAAGTAACATTTACATAATCTACGGTATATACTTCTTTAACTCCGGATACGGATTGTTCAACCAATGAATTTATATCATCGTCAAAAACACATTTTTTCTTATCCGCCAAAAGTTTAAACTTTGTAAATAACTGTTCCATTACTTCTGTTTGTAATTTATAACCTAAATCTTTTAACCTTTTAAAGAAAGCATGTCTGCCGGAATGTTTACCGAGTACCAATAAACTTTCGGGCACTCCTACATCCTGCGGAGACATAATTTCGTAAGTTCTTTTATCTTTTAACATTCCGTCCTGATGAATACCCGATTCATGTGCAAAAGCATTTATACCGACAATAGCTTTATTCGGTTGAACCGTAATTCCGGTTAAATTTGAAACCAATTTGCTTGATTTATATATTTCTTTTGTTTTTATATTGTAATTAACGGGATAAAACAAAGGTTTTGTTTTTATCGTCATTACAATTTCTTCCAAAGATGCATTACCTGCACGTTCACCTATACCGTTAACGGTACATTCAACTTGCCTTGCACCGTTTTCTATTGCCGCAAGAGAATTTGCAACCCCCAAACCCAAATCATTATGACAATGGACACTTATAACGGCTTTATCTATATTTTTAACTCTTTGACGAACGGTAGCGATAAATTTACCGAATTCGGACGGTATTGCATAACCTACAGTATCCGGCAAATTAACCGTTGTCGCACCCGCTTCAATAACAGCCTCAACAACGGAACATAAATAATCAATATCACTTCTGCTTGCATCTTCCGCGGAAAACTCAACATCATCACAAAAACTTTTTGCAAGTTTAACGGCAGCAACCGCCATATCAAAAACCTGTTGTCTTGTTTTTTGTAATTTTTTTTCTATATGCAAATCAGATGTTGCAATAAATGTATGAATTCTCGGTTTTTTTGAATATTTTATTGCATTCCAACAAGTAGTAATATCTTTTGTATTTGCCCTTGAAAGCCCGCAAATTACGGGACCTTTAACCTGCTGTGCAATTGATTTTACCGACTCAAAATCTCCCTGGCTTGATATAGGAAAACCTGCTTCTATAATATCTACATTCATAGCGGCAAGTTGCTGTGCAACAAGCAGCTTTTCCTGAAAAGTTAAACTTGCACCCGGTGATTGTTCCCCGTCTCTTAATGTCGTATCAAAAAAAACTACCGTATCTTTTTTATTTTTCTTTACCATTTTAATATTCTCCTAATTATTTACTTATATATCGCTTTTTGTTATACAAACAAATAAATAATTAGCTATTGTAATCGCCAATTTCCTAAAAAGCCTATATGTAATATTTTTAATATAAATTTATTCATTTCCATTTTTATTTTCTTTTTTTAATTTTGATAATGCTTTTCTTATTTTATGACCCCTTACAAGCAATACAACAAAACCCGATAAAACATAAAGTAAGAAAATTATAAAAATGGTATTTTGAGGATAAGCGCAAATAAGCGCTATAAAAACTATTGCCAAGAAAAATACCTGTATGGATTTCGGTCTTGTCCATTTGATATGTTTAAATGCTCCGTAAGGAACGGCAGATACCATTAAAAAAGCAAGAAGCAGCATAATAACGGGCATAGCATTAAAGAAAAACGGCATTTTTTTCATAAGCAAAGGAATTGTTTTAAAATTTAAAACGGTTCCATCAAATATTTCATAACTTAAAACAAAAGAAGCAATAAGCCCTGCCGATGCAGGAGTAGGAAGCCCTGAAAAAGTATCACTTTTTGATTTTGTTTTATCTTGCGGTTCCATTGCTTTTACATTAAATTTTGCAAGCCTTGTAGCACTTGCAACAACAAAAATAACCGCAATTGCAATACCGGCATTTGCCATTGTATTTAAAACCAATTGATACATTAAAATTGCAGGGGCAACACCGAAAGAAACCAAATCACATAAAGAATCAAACTCCATACCGAATTTACTCATTGTTTTAGTAAGCCTTGCAACCCTGCCGTCACTCATATCAAATAAAATTGCAAGTATTATAAACCATGCGGCAGCATTAATATTTCCGTTTATGGCATATATTACAGATAAAAATCCCGATGCTAAATTTCCTGCCGTAAATAAACTCGGTAAAACATATAAACCTTTTCTTAAAGAAGGCATTTTAAACTCCAATGTAAAATTTGTAAAACAAATTTTTAGTTTATCAGGTTATATTCTCAAACTATAAACCAAAATAAAATTGCTTTGCAATTTTATTTTATTACTGCAAATATACTAAGCCCGGATGTTACTTTATCCCCGACTTTTACACGAACATCATAACCTTTAGGCATAAGCAAATCTACCTGAGAACTAAATTTAATAACACCTATTTTATCACCCTGTTTTATAACATCGCCGGGTTTAACCCATGCAACACATCTTCTTGCAAGAATACCCGCAATTTGTTTTATAATAAACGTTCCGTTTTCATTTTCTATTGTTATAATATTTTGTTCGTTTTCAATATAAGCTTGCGGTAAATGTGCTTTTAAAAATTTACCCGGCTTATGTTCAACCGCTTTAACCGTTCCGGAAATTGATGCCCTTTGCAAATGAACATTAAATACCGACATAAAAACTCTAACCTCGGTTTGACCGTTTTCATTTTCAATAACATCCATAACCGTTCCGTTGCACGGTGACAAAATAAAATTTTTATCTTCGTTAATCGTTAAATCCGGATCTCTAAAAAAGAAAAAACAAAATATTGCCAAAATATAACAAATAATTGCTAACGGTGCAAAAAATAAATTAAACACTAATCCTGCTATAATGAAGCCGAAAATAAAGGGATAACCTTCTTTAACTATTTTCATATTTACGGGACCTCTTAAATTAGTTTAAACTATAATTCCTTTCATTTTAGCAAATTAAGAATAAAAAAACAAAAAATTTGCAAAGCCAAATTTTTAGTAATTTATAATGTAGAATTTAGAATTAATAATAAAAATAATTTTAAAAATTTCTTTTGAAACACGACTTGGAGCCGCTTATGAGTGCAGAAACTTTTAGAGTAAAAAACTATAAATTCTATTAGTTTTTTAGTGCGACACTGTTTGAAGAAAAATCCGTTACATTAGGTTGTTAGGATTTTTCAAGTTGTCGCACGGCTTTAAAAATTTCAAACGAATGGCGACACTGAGTGCAAAAAAGAGAATTTTTAAAATGACAGCATTGCACAAAAAAAGAGAAAATATTTTTAAAGAACCAAATAATAACTTTTGATTCCGGAGCTGAGTGAATAATAAAAAAAATACCAACAAAAATAAAAAAAAAGCAGAAAGAAAACTATTTGTATCTTTCTGCTTTTTCATTTTTCAACAACTTATTATCAAATATAATTAGTCGTTAATTTTAAATTTTAATTCGGTTCTTCTGTTTTGTGCTCTTCCTTCTTCCGTATCATTACTTGCTATAGGTTTTAAGAAACCAAAACCTTCGGTTGATATTTGAGTTTCACTTACACCTTTATCTTTAAGATAATTTGCTACGGATTCTGCTCTTCTTTCAGACAATTTTTGATTATATGCTTTTGAACCTACATTATCGGTATGTCCTTCAACTTTAACTGATATATTAGGATTTTCTTTCAAGAAATCCGCAACCACATTAAGCCCCGCATAATTATCTTCTGCAATTTTTGCCGAATCAAATTCAAACAAACTTTGTTTCATTAATTTTTCAAGGTCTAACGTAAATTCTTTCTTTTCTTCTTTAACTGCTTCCTGTATAGCCTGTTTTATTTCTTGAACAGGTTCCGGTTCAGGTTCTGGTGCCGGTGCCGGTTCAGGAGCAGGTTCCGGCTGAGGTTCCGGTTCAGGTGCCGGTGCCGGTTCTACGACTTTCGGAAAATCCGGAGCATCACAGCAACATCTGTCAGGCCTTGCATATTTTGTTCCGCAACTTGAAACACATACAGCTAAAAACAACATTAACAACAAACTTAAATATTTACTCATTATATTTTACTCCTTTTTTTATTTTAAATTACTATAAATTAAAACTTAAATTCTATACCTGCATTAACCATATAACCGTCTCTGCCGCAAAATGTTTTGTGACCTTTTAAATGGAGAACGGTATAACCCCAAATTTTTTCTATACCGAGTCCGCAACTTACATAATCTTTATAATATGCTTCAGGGTAAGTTACTTCTTCAAAAGCGTTAATTAATTTCATATCTCCGTTAGTAAATGCAAATACATATTTCCCTTCTGCAGAAATTATCCAGCACTTACCTAATGTTTTTGCAAGTTTTACTCCCGGAGCAACTGCCATATTTAACATATTATCGGCTTCTATTTTTGTATTTGAATCTTTATCTTCTATATCTTCTTGAATTAAATAATTTGAGTTAAAAACTACATTCGGTTGAATTGTAAAACTTCTTTTTGCAACTTCAAAATTGTAACCTGCTTTTGCGGAAAATCCTATGCTTTGAGTATTATAGTCTTTAGAAGAATCAGAGGCTTCTGTTTCCGCTTTATTTTTTATAAAGCCGTAATCAACAACAGCTCCAAAGTAGAATTTATTTAAATACCAATTTCCTCTTAAACCGGCAAAACCGCTATTTTGAGTAATTTTATTATTTTTAAAATCTTTATCTTTTATTTCAGAACCTGCATAAGATACAAATAATCCGTAAGTAGCATCAAAACTATCACAATACTGTCTATCCCAATCTAAACCTAAAATTGCACCGTAGTATGTATTTTCAAATTTGGTATAGTCATAGTTTTTCAAATCAAGTTTTTCCTGACCGCCAAAACCTTTTATATACATTGTTACACCGCTTCTGTCTTCTACATCACCGGCATTTGAACCTTGTTTTTGAAAGAATGTATAATTTCCGGTGTTATCTAATATAACATTTGCTACTTCGTTTGAAAGAATACTTGAATTTATAAGTGCAATTTTGGGCAAAATAAGTGTTGAAGCTATAGAATCGCCATCCGTTTCTCCCGTTTGTCCTTGTTCATTTTGACCTTGTTCGTTTTGGCCTTCTCCTTTCATTTTAACATATTCATCAAAACTGATTTTTTGTTTACTATTTGCATTACCCTCTTCTCCACCGGAACCACCTACCGTAGGATCATTACCATTGTTAACACTATTGCCGGAAATAGTATCACCGGCAAAAGCAATACCTGCACAAAACAACAACATACACAACATTACTGCAAACTTCTTCATAAAAAGCCTCCGTTTTAAATTAAAAAATAGAGATATTTTCTTTCTCTCTATTTTTTTATTATAACCTCTAAATTTAGCGTATTTTACAAAATTTTTAAAAATTCGTCAAGAAAAACGTTATTTTTTCGTTTTTAAAACTAATCTTCTTATACTGTCAAGAGCAACCGTAGTTGCCCTTTCCCTGACATCGGCTCTTGTTCCGTTAAATATAAATTTTTCAACTTTGTTTTTACCTCTATAGGATACTCCTATATAAACAAGTCCCACGGGTTTATCTTTTGTTGCACCGCCGGGACCTGCAATACCGGTAATACTTATCGCATAGTCGGCATTCGACAATTTCAATATTCCGTCAAGCATTTCGTTCGCTGTTTGTTCGCTTACCGCACCGAACTGCTGCAAAGTTTCAGGTTTAACATTTAACAGTTGAGTTTTTGCCTGATTGGAATAAGTTACAACCGACTGTTTAAAACATATTGAACTTCCGGCAACATCGGTAAGTTTTGCCGCAACCATTCCGCCCGTACAGGATTCGGCAACGGAAACAGTTTTTCCTTTTTCCGTAAGCATTTTACAAATAACAGCTTCCAATGTATCGGTATTATAGCCGTAAATATTATCACCCAACACATTTATAAATTCTCTGTTAATATTATTAATTGTGTCATCTATTGTAAGTTCATTTTCTCCGCTGACCGAAACTTTAACATCTATCAAAAACTTGTGTGCCAATATTGCAAATTCTATATCATCATTATTTGCCAAATAATTTATTGTAGGTTTTATTTTTTCGTCAACTAACGATTCTGCCATACCGCAAATATGCAAAATTAACGTTTTTTTTATTTTAACCTGATAACTTTTCATAAAAGGCAGGACGGATTCTTCAAACATAGGTTGCATTTCACGAGGAGGACCGGGAAGCAAAAATATTGTTTTACGAATTTTTTTATTTTCATTTTCACTATATTGAAAATGAATCATTTGTCCGGGAGCGGTTCCGAATCTGTTTTCCAAAACTTTTGCACCGTCTAAAATATAAGCCTGTCTTTCGTTATTTGCTGCAGGACAATTTATTCCTCTTCTTTGAAAATATTGAACAATTGCCTTTTGAACCGCTTCGTTTTTATAAGTTTTTATATTTAAAATTTCGGAAACCGTTTCTACCGTTATATCATCAAAAGTAGGTCCTAAACCGCCCGTAACAATAATAACCGAACTTCTGTGAACTGCTTGTTGTAAAACCTCTTTAAATTCACTTTTTCTGTCTGAAACGGTTGTAATTAATGATAAACTTAAACCGATATCTGCAAGTTTTTCACCTATAAAACTTGCATGTGTATTAAGTTTTCCGTTAAGAAGTTCCGTTCCGCTGCAAATTAATTCTATATTCATTTTTTACTTAATTATAAAATTTTGATTGTTCGCTAACTGCCGTATTTTCTGTTTTTATCGGACCGAATTTCATTTCATATTTTGCAATATTGTCTTTTAATGCCTGCATAAATTTTTTTGCATGTAAAGGTGACGTTATTATTCTGCTGCGAACTTTTGCTTTGGCATTTTGCGGTTGTGCAAAAATAAAATCAATTATAAATTCGGTTTGAGAATGTGCAATTAGAGCCAAATTTGAATAAGTTCCGTTTGATGTTTGTTCATCTATTTCTATTTTAATTTCCTGTTTTTTTATTTCTTCCGGCATTTTACCTCCCTTAACTTTTCAATCCTTACTATTGTTCAACTAAAAATTGCAAGGCTATTTTTATAATCCGATGGCTTTTATAATTTCTTTCATATCGGCTTTTACTTGTGTAGGCTTTGTAGAATTCTTAACCGCATTATCAGGGTCTTTTAAACCGTGTCCCGTCAATATACAAACTGCAGTTACATCTTTTTGGTCTTTAAAATAACCTTTCCTTGTATATTTCAGCAAGCCTGCAAAAGATGATGCCGATGCAGGTTCTGCAAAAACACCTTCATGTCTTGCTATCATCTTATATGCTTCTATAATTTCGTCATCGGAAACCATATCTATAACACCTTTTGACTGGTCTCTTGCTTCTTCGGCAGTTTTCCAAGAAGCAGGGTTACCGATTCTTATTGCTGTTGCTAAAGTTTCCGGTTTTTCTATCGGATAACCTCTTACTATAGGTGCAGCACCTTCTGCCTGAAAACCCATAATTTTAGGTAATCCGTATTTATTCGGAAATAATTGATTAAATTCTTTATATCCTTTCCAATATGCGGTAATATTACCTGCATTTCCGACCGGCATAAATTGATAATCGGGGGCTTTTTCCAAATATTCACAAATTTCAAATGCACCTGTTTTTTGTCCTTGTATTCTGTATGGGTTTATTGAATTTACCAAAGTTAACGGATAATTTTTGCTTAAATCTTTAACAAGTTCAAGTGCTTTATCAAAATTACCGTCTATTTCAAGAACTAATGCACCGTGCATAACAGCTTGTGATAATTTACCGAGTGCAATTTTCCCTTCCGGAATTAAAACAACACATTTGATACCTGCCCTTGCCGCATAAGCTGCAGCAGATGCCGAAGTATTTCCGGTTGATGCACAAATTACCGCCTTACTTCCTTCTTCAACAGCTTTTGATACTGCCATTGTCATGCCTCTGTCTTTAAAAGAACCTGTAGGGTTTAAACCTTCATATTTAAAATATATAGTTCCGGGAAAACCTATTTCTTTACTGAGGTTTCTTGCAGGAATTAACGGAGTATCACCTTCATGCAATGTTATTACCGGAGTTTTATCACTTACCGGTAAATATTTTCTGTACTTTTCAATTAAACCTTTATATGCCATTTTTTTCTCCTTAATTAAAATAATCAAAAACTTCTTTAAAACTTAAATTTGCAATTTTAATATTTGCAAATTTTTCATATAACCTTTCTTTTGCTTTATTTAAAGAACCGGAATGAATACCATACCTTAATGCCAACGAAGCCTCTATGTAAGCTGCCAACTTGTCGCATACCTCCACAAGTTTTCCGTCGGCAGGACAAAATTTATCGATATTATATTCATCGGTTATTTCATCTACCTGTTTTATTTTTGAATCAATTATTATTCTGTTTGAAAATTCGTTTTCTATAAAATATTCCATCTCAAAATGCCAACTATCGGGAAGCAAAGGTAAAATTCTTTCTTCTATTTGTTTTTTTTCATACTCTTTTATTATTTCTTCCAATCCTTTTACCGATGCCTTTACTGGACTTACAATATCTTTTGTTAATATCTCAGGCAAATCATGAAACAAAGACGAGAAAAAATTATTATAAAATCTTTTTGAACAAATATTCATATCCAAAGAATATAAATATGCAAACACCGCAACAACAAACATGTGCCCTAAAACATTTGTTCTGGGCTGTCTGAAAGTTTGTGCCCATCTTTGTTGAAACCTTAACTGACCGCATAAATCCAAAAAGCCGTAATATTTTTTATTCATTATCAATTCTTTTATGCCTACAAGGTCTTTATATGTAACTATGCAGGTTTCTATGGTTTCTTTTGTTTTTTCTATTCCGTAAAGCATTTTATTCCACGGATAAATTATACCGAATTCCCACCTTGTAGAAAACTCGTGAGAAGCTTTAAGAACTTTTTTTTCATAAACAGATTCGGTGCCGTCAAACAGATATTTTTCAAACCTGTTATAAAATCCGTTACCCAATGCTTTAATATCCGAACTTAAATTATTTAAAACCCATCTGTTCAATTCATCTTTCTTTTGCGACATAATTTCATGATAGACTTCAGGTTTTAAATCGGTTAAAACTACCCTTTGAAAGAACTCAAAAATACCGCCTTCTATTAACTTTATCCAATCTATTTTTTTACCGTACTGCTCGTCAAATTTTGCAAGCATATAAGCAATTATCATCTTATGTGCCTGTTTATCAAGCTCATAAAAATCGAAAGGACGAATGTGGTCGTTCCATCTTAATATATTTGCTGCGGAAAATATTCTTTCAATAAGCGATTTTGTTATCATTTTTAATTCTTATTTATTTTGTTAATATCATCGACATCTATAACAACTTTACCCGTTTTATAATCCTGTGCTTCTACAGTGCCGTATTTACTCAATATTCTTTTTTTATCTTTAATTATCAAAGTTTCAACCAAAAGTGTAATTACACTTAAAAGCAAAGCACCTAAAAATGCCGTCATAAAATCGGCAACAACAAAACCTTTTACAATTTTACCGACTATATAAAATAAAAAAGCATTTATAAACAGAGTAAAAAAACCTAACGAAAAAATATTTATCGGCAATGTAATGAAAGAAATTATCGGTTTTAAAAATATATTTATAAGTGTCAACACCATTGCAGAAACAGCCAATGTTTGCCAACCGTTTATTGTTATACCGTTTAAAATATTTGAAATTATAAATAAAGCCAATGCATTTATTACAGATACTGCTATAAAAGTTCTCATTTTTTGTTATCTCCTTTATTATTAAAATATACTGTTATTTTACCGAAATTTATATTATCTACTTTGTACCTATTATATAATTTTTTTATTTTATTATCACTTAAAAATCTTAAAACTTTATTTTTTAATTGACCGGTGCCTTTACCGGGAATAATTATAACTTCATCCGTTTTTTTGTCAACAGCCTGCTTGATAACCGATATTAATGCTTCGTCTATTTGTTTACCTTTATTAAAAATATCATGTAAATCCAATTTAAGTTTAGACATTTAAAAAAATTACTCAACAATTTATTTTCATTCTTGCAACCGTATATTTCGGAAATAATTTTATATCAGCTTCCGGTATATTTATTTTTATTGCCTGATTTAATGCACCGGGAGAAACGGTATCCGTAACTTTATTCGAATTTGCAAGATTAATTGTTTCAAGTTTAATTTTATAAGGTTCAAATTTATACGGAGACAACAATTCTATTGTATCACCTGCAGACAATTTATGCCGAATTTCCATTATAATATTGTCGGTATAAACTTCTCTTACAAAACCGCAATTTCTGTAATTGCTTTTGCTTGAAGTATCTTTATAATCTTGTGCGGTCTGAGAAGGCATACCGTCAAAAAAGCCTAAAGTATATCCTCTGTTTTGCAATGTATTTAATTCGTCAATATATATTTGAGGATTCCAATTTTTAGGATTTTCGTAATAATCATCAATTGCTTTTCTGTATATTCTTGCCGTTTGTGCAACATAATATTCACTTTTAGTTCTGCCTTCTATTTTTAAAGAATCTATACCTGTTTCCAATATGTTATTTAATTTCGGCATAAGGCATAAATCTTTTGAATTGAATAAATAAGTTCCTCTTTCATCTTCATCTATTTGATAAAATTCATTTTCTCTTAATTCTTCTTCAACATAAAATTTATATTTCCATCTGCAAGAATGTGCACAAGCTCCCCTGTTTGCATTTCTTGCTGCCATAAACGAAGAAATCAAACATCTTCCGGAATAACTGATACACATTGCACCGTGAATAAACATTTCAAGTTTTATATCGGGACATTTTTGCCTTATCTGCTTAATTTCGGTAAAATTAACTTCCCTTGCCAAAACACAAAGAGCAGCACCCATATTTTTCCAAAAATCTACAGTAAGCCAGGAACAAACATTTGCCTGAGTGGATATATGTATTGGAATTTTCGGAAGTTGTTCCCTGACGAATTTAAAAATTCCCGGGTCTGAAATAATTAAACCGTCTGGACAAACTTCTTTGACGGTATTAATAAAACTTGAAAGTTTTTCAACATCTCTGTTATGTGAAAAAACATTTAATGTAAGATATATTTTTTTGCCCGCATTATGAACATATTCACTGCCCTGTTTTAATTGTTCCAAAGGAAACGAAGATTTTGCCCTTAACGATAAATCGGGAGTTCCGCAATAGACGGCATCGGCACCGTACAAGACAGCCGTTTTTAATTTAGACAATGAACCTGCAGGCAATAATAATTCAGCTTTATTCATAACGATAATTATACCAAATAACAAATTGCAGAGCAATTTGTTATTTCAATTAGAAATTAGTGATTTTCGAAATTTTAAAAATTTTTAGATTTTTCGCACTCAGTGTAGTTTATTCTTTAAAAATATTTTCTCTTTTTTCTTTGCAATGTTGTTATTTTAAAAATTCTCTTTTTTGCACTCAATGTCGCCATTCGTTTGAAATTTTTAAAGCCGTCCGTTAACCCCGGATAGCTTGCTTACGCAACTATCCGCCCAACGTCACCAAAATTTCGGACATCAATAGGTAACCGAAATTTTTTCTACATAACGGACTAAAAAACTAATAAAATTTATAGTTTTTTACTCTAAAAATTTCTGCACTCATAAGCGGCTCCAAGTCGTGCTTCAAAAGAAATTTTTAAAATTATTTTTGTCGTTAATTATACATTCTACATTGTAAATTATACATTGTCGTAATGAAGTTTATATATTGCAAATTTTGAAGTTACATACACTAATTCAAATTTAATTTTGTCACTGTTAAATTCAGATAAATTTCTCAGAGTTAATATGTATTTAATATTCAGGTTAATTAAATCTTCTTTCGTCATGTTTATAAGAATATATTCTTGTGCAACAAGAACAAATTTTTGATAATCATTCTTTGAATTACCATCAATTAAATTTACGGCTATATTACAATGTCTGTTATATATATCAATATATTTGTTTTCTTTATCAAGTTTTCTAAAAGCTTCTAAATTAGGGTAAAGATTTGTCGAATTAACTGTAGCTGCACCGGACATTATGGGGTAATTCATCATATACACATTTGTTAACTTTCCCGTTTCAAAAAGCCAAAGCCCCGGTTCTTCATTATTTATATTTCTTATTGCATTTGCTAACGGAGCTTTATTTACAACAGCTATTCCTCTTTGTATCGGGTTAACCGCCAAACCCGAAATTATCATTAATACTGCTATTATTGTAATAAGCAACTTATTTATTTTATTTTTTAAAACAAGGAAAAACAGCGGAAAACTTAATATAGCTGTTACAATTAATTTTAAAATATCCATATATTCATTATAAACACATCTGTTAGCTATAACGGATAAAACAGCCAAAACTAAACTTATTGCTATTGCAATTAAATTATTAATTTTAAACTTCATTATACTTAATGCTCTTATTAAAATTAGAACATTTAAAAAGCCCCATATAATAATTGTTCTGTATGAAGGTGAACTTTTTAACATCGTTATATCGGCTAAAAATTGCGGAAAGCCTATAAACATCCATGCCGATAGAAAAATAAAAACTGCCGATAAAAAAATTAACAATTTATCTTTGTTTTTATCTATAAAAAACACTATAGAAGATAAAATTAAACCTATCGGGAAAAAATCAAAAAAAACGGCATACACACAATGATTATAAGCCAATTTATTATCGGTTACAGCTAAAAATAAATTACCCCAATACCTTAAAAGATGTGTCCAAAAACCGCAATCTATATAACCTTCCGTCAAACGAGGTCCGCCCAACGAATTTCTTTGACCGGGATATACGGTATTACGAACAATTTCTATTGTTTCTTTTGATTTATCATACATATAATAAAAAACAACTAAAAGTAAAACGGTAAAAATTATTATCGGTATTAAATCTTTTTTATTAAAATTAAAATCCGAATAATTTTTAATCACCACCCATAAAAATATTGCAGCAAAAACATACATACACGGTACTTGCCATGCCGGATAAAGCACTAAAATGAAACTGCCGGTACAAATATATATGCAAAAAAGCATTAAATTTTTTTGTTGAAAATTTTTTATAAGCATATAGCGGTTCAATATCAATATTGCCAGCTCTCCGTAAATTATCATTTCAATCAATCCGCTTATTGTGAACCACCAATGTATTCCCGGAGAAAAAGCTATCAATAATGTTCCAAACAATGAAAGAATTTTATTTTTGTCCGTAATCAAAAGTAACAACTCAAATGTAAATAAAAATAAAAAAACAAACCTTAAAATCCAAAACAAAGAAAGTCCTTTTGCAGAACCCAAAAAAAGAAAACCTAAAAGAAACGGTCTGAAAATTGATATTATATTTTTTATCGGTTGCGGATCTATTACTGCCATATCCGTTTTTGTCCCTCTTAAAACTTCACTAAAATAAGGATAATCGGGGTTTTGTGATATCAGCATCGGAGTATATATTTGAAATTCATCCGTTCTTGCCCACCTTGCTTTTCCGAAAATAACATCGGAAATTTGGTCTTTATCATCATAAAACATATTCCATAAATCAATAGAACTGTTATTTAATTCAAAAACTACGGCAAATAAAATTATTGCAAAAGCAATATAATATCTTTTTTTATAAAGTACACCGTATAATTTGTTTACATCAAAAATAAAATGTAATTGAACAAAAAACAATAAAAGAAAAACCAATATAAACCTTATCCAAAAATTTATATTTACAAATACAGTAAAAAAATTAAATTCGGAAATATTTTGAAAAGAATAAAAATAACAAAATAATAAAGATACTAAAATTGATAACGGTATTGAAAATGATAAAATTTTTAATTTATTATTCATAAAATAAAAAAGATACGACAAACTCAATCAAGTAATATTCTATAATTAAAAGCATTATTATATAAAATATTTTATATCTCACAAAATACGACAATAAAAAATTTGATATAATAAAAATAATGAATAAAAAAGTTTTGTTGTTATTTATTGTTGTATCTTTTATTTCCTGTAATTCAATACGGATAAAATATCCCGACAATTTTCAATATATTCCGATAAAAACAAAAAATTATACTTTGGCAAGTTGGCAAAAAATCACCGATAAACATAAACCGATAAAAATATATGTTGAAGGCGACGGTAATGCTTATACGGCAAAAGGTTATCCGACAAATGACCCTACACCTAAAAACAGTGTGCTACAAAAAATAGCATTTGAAGATAATTATGAAAACATTGTGTATTTGGCAAGACCGTGCCAATTTATAAAAGATAAAAATTGTAATCAAACAGATTGGACTACCGGAAGGTTTTCGCAAAAAACAGTTGATAGTATGTTTGAAGCAATAAAAAAAATATCCGACAATAATGAAATAATTTTAATAGGTTATTCCGGCGGGGCATTACTTACAGGGCTGATAATAAATCAATATAAAAACAATCTGAATGTAATTGAATGGATAACAATTGCAGGGCTTTTAAACCATAAGGATTGGACAACATATTGTGATTTGATACCGTTAAAAGATTCTTTGGATTTGGAAGAAATACCGAATATAAAGCAAAAACATTTTTTATGTAAAAAAGATAAAGTTATCCCCAATGAACTTACATTGAGAAGAGTTGACAAAAAAGACTGTATTTTTATAAACACTACACATGATTTAAAAAATACTAATCATTTTTTAGTAGAATAGTTGAGTAATTGAAAAGTTTTACAATTAGTAATTATCAATTAGAAATTAGCAATTTTCGGAATTTTAAAAATTTTTAGATTTTTCGCAAAGCGAAAAATACATTAATTAATAATTACTCATTACTAATTTCTAATTTTTAAAATTTGTTTAACAAATTTTTAGGTTGGCATATTTTGCAAGCAGTTTTTTCCATTGACCGCCGTTAAACAAAACTATAAGTTTTAAATCGTCACCCGAACCTGATTTTTCTATAATTTTACCGTTACCGAAAGTAGGATGTGATACCATTGTTCCTATTTGGTAAGGACTGTTGTCCGTTTGTTTAGGAACATCCATCGTATCTTCAAAAGAAACTTCAACATCTTTATTGAAATTAAATTCTTTTCTTGTATTTACTATTCTGTTTGCCGCAAAGTTTGATAAGTGTTCGGTAAAACCTGCTTCCAAAAGAAACCTTGACGGCATATTCCATTTTGTTTTACCGAATATAGTTCTTTCGCTTGCCCAACTTAAATATAAATTTTCTTTAGCACGTGTCATACCTACATACATAAGCCGTCTTTCTTCTTCCAATTCGTTTTTATCTTTTTCATACTCTCCGAAAGGAAATAACCCTTCTTCAAGCCCGACTATAAAAACATTTTTAAATTCCAAACCTTTTGCCAAATGAAGTGTCATAAGCGTAACTTTATCGGAACTATCCTCCCAAGTATCGATATCGCTTACAAGTGCAATTTGCGCTAAATAACCTGCCAATGTTTTATCGGGTGAACGGTCTTCAAAATCCTGCACGGCGGAAACAAGTTCTTTTATATTTTCTATTTTACTTTTTGCCTCCGGAGTATCGGCGGTTTCAAGTTCCTTTAAATAACCGATATCATTGATAAGTGTTTCAACTATATATTTAACGGTATGGGTTTGTTTTATATCAATAAATTTTTGAATTGTATTTCTGAAATTATTTAAGCCCGCAAGAGATGCACGTGAAACAACAGTTGTATCCGCATATTTTATTGCTTCAAACAGAGATATGTTATTTTCTTTGGCAAAACTTTCCAATTTTTCAATTGATGTTTTACCGATTCCTCTTTTCGGGACATTAACTATTCTTTTAAAACTTATGTTATCGTTCGGATTATGTATAAGTTTTAAATATGCCATAATATCTTTAATTTCAGCCCTGTCATAGAATTTTAAAGAACCGACTATTGCATAAGCAACACCGTTTCTTCTTAAAGCATCTTCCAACGCCCTTGACTGAGCATTCGTTCTGTAAAAAATTGCAAAATCCGACAATTTATAACTTTCATTATTTGCTTTGTTTATTAAAATCATATCAACGGTTCTGTGTGCTTCATCATTTTCGTTCATATTTTGAAAAACATTTATAACACCGTTATCCTCATTTTCAGTCCATAATTGTTTTGCAACTCTTCCTTCATTATTTTGAACTACATTCCATGCTCTTTTTAAAATTTTAGGTGTAGACCTGTAATTTTGTTCCAATTTAACATTTGCACACTGCGGATAATCTTTTTCAAAAGATAAAATATTATTTATATCGGCTCCCCGCCACGAATAAATACTTTGGTCATCGTCACCGACGACACATAAATTTTTATATTTATCGGTTAAAAGTTTTGTAAGCACATATTGTGCATGGTTTGTATCCTGATATTCGTCAACCATAACATATTGAAATTTTTCCTGATACTTTTTTAATATTTCAGGGTTATTTTGCAAACCGAAAACGGTTTGCATTATCAAATCACCGAAATCAAGTGCACCGTAATTACTTAATTTTTCCTGATATAATTTGTATACTGCCGCTACGGTTTGTTGAAAAATATTGGCATCTGCCAAAACATCATCGGGAGTTTTTAAATCGTCTTTTGCACGACTTATTTTATTTACGAAATATGCCGGTTTGAATTTTTTATCGTCAACATTTAATTCTTTTATACATTCTTTGATAACATTTATCTGCTCGGAAACATCATAAATTAAAAAATCAGGGTTTATACCGAAATTTTTTGCTTCAATCGTCAACAAATATGTACAGAAAGAATGAAATGTGGATATTCTGACAAATTGACCTTTTTCGGGAACAAGATATTCCACTCTTTTTTTCATTTCGTTAGCGGCTTTATTTGTAAAAGTAACCGCTAAAATATTATTCGGTGAAATTCCCTGTTCTATAAGGTATGCAATTCTGTATGTTATAACTCTTGTTTTACCCGTTCCGGCACCGGCAAAAATAATCAACGGACCTTCCGTTTGCAAAACCGCCTGTTTTTGAGCGGGATTTAAGCTGTCCAATGATATTGTCATATATATTTTTATTATCTGACGATAATATTATTTAACCTCATATAATTTTTTAAATCCGCAATTTCCAATTGTTTAAAATGAAATAAAGATGCGGCAAGCACGGCAGATGCACCTACTCTGCAGACATCAACGAAATGTTCTTTTTTACCTGCACCGCCGGAAGCAATTACCGGGACATCAACCGCTTTTGCAACCGCTTCCGTAAGGGCTAAATCATAACCGTCTTTTGTTCCGTCTTTATCCATACTTGTAAGTAAAATTTCACCTGCACCAAGAGCTACACATTTTTTAGCCCAGTCTATAACATCAAGTTCTGTTTTTATTCTTCCGCCGTGTGTATATACATTCCAACCGTTTCCGGTTCTTTTAGCATCAATTGCAACAACTATACATTGACTTCCGAATTTTTTACTCCCGTCCGAAATTAACTGCGGGTTATTTACCGCTGCCGTATTTATTGAAATTTTATCTGCGCCTGCTTTCAATAAAGTTCTCATATCGTCAACGGTTCTTATTCCGCCGCCGACGGTTAAGGGAATAAAAACCTGTTCTGCCGTATTTTTAACTACATCAAGTGTTATTTGCCTTTTATCCGAAGAGGCGGTAATATCCAAAAAAACAAGTTCATCCGCACCTTCCCTGTTATATCTTTTGGCTATTTCTACCGGGTCGCCCGCATCTTTTAAATCAACAAAATTCGTTCCTTTAACAACCCTGCCGGCATTAACATCCAAACAAGGTATTACCCTAATTGCTACCATTTGTTTCCTCACATTTTTGTACAAAATTTTTAAGTATCGTCAAACCGATATCGGAACTTTTTTCCGGATGGAACTGACAACCCCAAACATTTTCTTTTGCAATTGAAGAGCAAAAGTCAATTGAATAATTTGTCGTTGTCGCAATAACATCCGAATTTAACGGCTTACAAAAATAAGAGTGAACAAAATATACATACTCTTGATTTTTAATATTTTTATACATTTGTTGTGCAAATTTATTTGTTTGTGAAATATTTATTTTATTCCAACCTATATGAGGAATTATTAATTTTTCATTTTTCTTGGGAACAAATTTTTCAACAGTTCCTTCAATTATATTCAACCCCTCGTATTCTCCATCCTCAAAACTTTTACCGAATAACAACTGAAAGCCCAAACATATTCCCAAAAACATTTTTTTACTTTCAATATGTTTTTTTATTGCAACGTCTAAATTTTTTGATTTTATTATATTTATTGCAGGGCCGAAAGAACCTACACCCGGCAACACTATTGAATTATATTTTTTTATTTCATCGGAAGATGAAATTATATCTGTTTGGGCACCGCAAAGCTCAAGTGCTTTTGAAACACTTCTCAAATTTCCCATACCGTAATCAATAACCGCTATTTTAGGTTTCATTTCTTTCCTTATGAATTTTATCTATTCTTTTAAAAATATTTTTCTTTTTGACAGTGCCTCAGGAACCGTCTATGAACGAAATATTTTTTAGGTAAGAATTTTTTACTTTAATTCTTAGGGCGACCATGTTCGTGGTGTTTTCCGTTACATTAGGTCGTTAGGAAAACACAGTTGGAGCCCGTGCCTAAAAAATATGAGTGAATGATTCCTGCACAGAAAAAAGAGAAAATATTTTTAAAGAACTAATTCAAGACATATTTATTCCACAGTTACGGATTTTGCCAAATTTCTCGGCTGGTCAACGTCGCAACCTCTCATTGTTGATACATAGTAAGCAAAAAGTTGTAACGGAATAACATTTATTATCGGTGAAAAAATTTCATCAACTTCAGGAACAACTATTTGATAATCGGAAAGTTTTGCAACCGCAGTATCGTTTTCATTAACTATTGCTATTATATTTGCACCGCGTGCTTTTGCTTCCTGAATATTACTTATAACTTTTTCATATATTCTGCTTTTTGTTGCTATAACCATAACAGGCATATTTTCGTCTATTAATGCAATCGGACCGTGTTTCATTTCGCCCGCGGCATAACCTTCGGCATAAATATAAGAAATTTCTTTTAATTTCAATGCACCCTCAAGTGCTATCGGATAATTTATATTTCTTGCCAAATAAATAAATTGTTTTGTTTGGCTGAATATTTTTGCTATTTTCTCTATTTTATCCGCCTGTTTTAAACATTCACTTACTTTAGACGGTAAATTCCATATTTGTTTTATATAATTATCCAATTGTTCTTCTGTTATGGTTCCTTTTTTAACGGCAAAATCAAAAACCAAAAGAAGTAAAGCCATAACCTGCCCGGTAAATGCTTTTGTTGAAGCAACACCGATTTCCGGACCGCAATGTGTGTAAATAACATCATCGGCATCCCTGCTGATACTTGAACCTATAACATTACATATTGCAAGTGTTTTGGCACCTTTTTGTTTTGCAAGCCTTAATGCCACTAAAGTATCTGCCGTTTCACCCGACTGAGAAATGAAAATTGCCAACGAATTTTTATCAAGAACCTGATTCCTGTACCTGAACTCAGATGCTATATCAACTTCCGTCGGTATTTGAACAAATTGTTCAAGCAAAAACTTTGCCGTTAGCCCTGCATGATAAGATGTTCCGCAAGCTATAATATAAATTCTTGAAATTTTATTTAATACTTCTTTTGTTATATTTTTTATTTCAAGTAAAATTTGTTTTTGGTCGGAAAAAACTCTTCCTCTGAAAGTATCCTGTATCGATTGAGGTTGCTCGTAAATTTCTTTAAGCATAAAATGTTTATAGCCGCCTTTTTCCGCCTGTATGGCATTCCAAAGAATTTTTTGAGTTTTTCTTTCAATAAGTTTATCCTGGTTTGTTATTTTTACACCGTTTTTTGTTATTTCGCAAATATCACCGTTTTCAAGGAAAATCACATCACGAACATAAGAAAGAAGAGCAGGAACATCGGAAGCTATAAAATTTTCGTTTTCACCTACACCGATAACAAGCGGGGCATCATTTCTTGATACAATTATTTTATCCGGTTCTTCACCGCATATAACTGCTAAAGCATAAGTTCCCCTTACCTGTTTTAAAGCTTTTTTTGTTGCTTCCAATATGTTACCGTGATAATTTTTTTCTATTAAATGTGCAACAACTTCGGTATCTGTTTCGGAATCAAACTTATGCCCTTCTTCAATAAGCTGTTTTTTCAAACTTATATAATTTTCAATTATTCCGTTATGAACAACAACTATTTTGCCGGAACAGTCGGTATGAGGATGTGCATTTTCTTCGGAAGGTTTACCGTGTGTTGCCCAACGGGTATGTCCTATACCGATGTTGCCTGCTATGGGATTTTTTTCAAGATTTGCTTTAAGGTTAACCAACTTTCCCGTGCTTCTGTTTGTCTTAACTATATTATGGTCGATAACGGCAATACCTGCCGAATCATACCCCCTATATTCAAGTTTTTTTAAACCGTCATATATAATATCGGTTGCATTTTTACTTCCTATATAACCTACTATACCACACATATTTTTACCTCTTAAAAAATTTGTTTCACAAATTTTAGTTTAGAGCTTAGAGCTGAAAGCTTAGAGTTTAACGACAACAACTACTAACGACAATTAGAAATTAGTAATTAATGTATTTTTCGCTTTGCGAAAAAATTATAAAAATTTTAAACACCGAAATTGCTAATTTCTAATTACTAATTAAAACAATATAGATTGCTTCGGCTTCGCCTTCGTTTGATTGGCTCTTACAAGATGAGCCAACAATCCGCCCAACATCAACGCAATGACAAACCTAACTACAATTAGCAAGTTCAAATAAACTAAACAACAGCATTTATTTTACAAAAAAGAGAGAACAAACTGCAACAAAAATTTGTTTCGCAAATTTTTATCTGATTATTGCAATTTTTTTGATTATTTTATCACTATTGTTTTTTACTAAAATCATATAGACACCTTGTGCAACATCATTACCTGATTTTGTTTTACAGTTCCATACCAAAAACCTTGTTCCGTTACCTAAAAGTTGCGTATCATCCAAAGAAAAAGATGTTACCATTTGCCCTGATATTGTAAAAATATAAATATTTAATTTTTCGTTTTTTGTAGGCAAATTTGTTATTGTAATTTTACCGTTTCTTGCAGGGTTAGGGTAACATACAATTTTTGACAAATCATAATTAATAACAGTTTTTGTCCCGGCAAAAAAAACATAATCTTTATAATTTGATATATCGGTATTTTCAAAAACTTCAACAATATCATATTCGCAATTTAATTTCATACTGTCAAATTTTGGCATTAAATATCCGTATTCTTTTCGATATGATAATATGTTTTCAAGAACATCTGTTCCGGTAAATCTCATATTTTGACCGCTTGATATATTATTTTTTTCAATGGAATTGTCCGGAGCATCATCAGTAAAACTTATAACACCGACAGATTCTGTTGTTTGTTTTTCCGTTGAGTTCCTTAAAATATAATTTAATTTATTTACTAAATTTGCATCAATATAATTAAGCAAAGACATCTTATCTTTATGAATACCACAAACAGTACTACTACTACTGTTATATTCATTATATATACCATACATATCATTAACTTCTTTTGCACCTGTATCCGTAAAAGTAAAATATTTGGCAAGCTCTGCTTCAGTATTTTCATCCAATGATTCATCTGCTTTTCTCACGTTTAAACCCATTATATCAGTTATTAGTTTTATTCCACCAGAAGTCTCTAAAATTTTAATAAAAGTTTCATAATCTGGAGTCCAAAAATACATTGTATCTCCGCTTGCCGAAATATCAAATATACTTACATTCGATCTTTTGTCATTATAATAACTTAAACTATTAGGTGAATTAGTATTATCGTCATTAAAAGTTCTTACTGTTGTATTTCTGAAATAATCTTGAGAAGTTCCTTTATTTCTGTTTTGAGCGAGGTCAAAAAGAGTCCAATCACTTGTTTTAGCATCGGCCTCTTCCAATGCTACCAAATAATGTGTTTTGTCATCATTATCTTTTTTTCTTTCATCTATATGATATATAAGTAATCCTCTGTTTGCCGATGAATTTCCGCCCGGCAAAGTTTTATCAAAACCTTTCGGTTGTCTGTTTTCAATCATAAAATATTCTCTGCGATTAAAATTTTCCGGAGAAATAATATAAAAAGCAGTATCCGAACTTGCAGATGTTTCTATTGAATTTTTACCTTTTGATAAAATTTGCGGATTAGTAAAACCGAGTTTATATTTTACCCAAGCACAAGGATGTGCAGGAGAAGTTCCGTCATTTCCGTTCCATAAACCATGTGCCATTAAACAAAAATTTCCTAAACCGCTGCTTTTATAAGTTGTATCATATAAATCAGGAATATCAAAAACATGCATTAATTCATGTACAATAACACCTATACGAACAAGCCCTATGGAAGAACTTTCCGCACCTCTTCTTTCCGGAACGGTAATATATTCTTTTAATTTTTTATTGTCCCATGTATTATAAACAGAATCTATTGACCATTGATGCGACCATATATCGTAACTGTCAGCTCCTGTATATTCTTCACCGCAACCGGCATGAATAACCGTTAAAATATCAACATAACCGTCATTGTCTCCGTCAGCTTGAGCAAAATCAAACCCCATTTTATCTAATTTTACTATTGCTTCTTTTACCATTTCCTGAGCATTTCTATCTTTTCCGAAAGAATCATTTTCGCCGTAATATCTGTAACTGTTATCCAATCTAACAACAAATGTGGATATTATAAATTCAATATCACATTTGTTATATGATATTTCCTTAAGATACTCTTTAACCGAACCTACAGCACCGTCGTAAGTGTAGTTTTCCTGATTATATAAATTCTTTATGTCGTCAGGAGAAAAAGAAAAATATTTATCGGCAAATTCAACAAGAACAACCAAATTTTTTTTATTTTCAATTTTATTTTGTGAATATGAACCGGAAAAACGAGCAGATGATTTTTGCAATAAAGAATTTTCATCACCTTGCAAAGAAGAACTCTTTTTCTGCGAAAAAACATGCTGTCTGTGTATTTTTGCCTGTTCAAGTTTAGCTTCATCTTTTAAACCTTTATTTATATTTGACGGTAAATTTTTCCCTACAATATATTTTGATTTTTCCAAATGCCCGTGTTTATGTTTTTTTGCATAATTCCAAAATTTCGTTTCGGTATCTTTTAAAATAGTATATCCCTGTTCATCTTCATACCAATGATAAAACTCATCACCTCTTAATTTAGCTTTAAAAGTTTTACCGTCAGGCTGCTCTATTTCCGCAAAATCAGGGCTTGCCGGAACGGCAAACAAACTGCCGGCATAAAAAACAATTATCGATAAAATAAAAAATATTACTTTTTTCATTATAATTAAAATTCAACTCCGATAGAAAATATATGAACATTACCTAAATCACCTTTAGGAAGCCATGCATAATCTATATTAATGAAACTTAAATTAATACCAAAACCTAATGATAAATTTGAAAGTAATTCGTTTTGCAAATCAATTCTTTGTTGATAATTTAAAGGTATTTTATATCCTATCCTAAAATTTAAACTTTCGTAACTTGCTTCCGCTGCCAATTTAAGTTCATAAATATTATCGTTATAATAAGTATTTAATTCGGCGATACCTGTTAAATAATCAAATACGTAATACAAAAACGAAAAATATAAATTTGTCGGTAAATTATAACCGTTGACGGCATTACCCATATTATTTATACCTGCACCGCAATACATTTTATCATCAATAAAATACAAGCCGCTTACGGTAAATGCAACGGCTGAATAACCGACATCATCTATTTCCTGTTTTAAATATTTTAAACTTGCACCTGCCGTTATATCATCATTTAATTTAAGCCCGTAAGAAAAAGCAAAAACTTTATCGTTAGCGGAAAAATCCCCTTGTATAATATAACTTCCGCTTGGAGTTTCGGCAGTTTTTTGCATTGTACCCAAATCAAAATAAGTAAGAGATACTCCTATACTTGATTTTTCAGTTATCGGTAAATTAAAAGATAATACATTATAGTTTGTATCCGCCAAATAAACAGCATGAGAAAAAAGCAAATAATATGATGTATACGGTATTATTGAAGGATTTGACGAAGATGAAGCAGTACCCGAAATTGTTATATTTGACAAAGAAGCATTATAAGCAGACATAGGAAGCGTTAAAACCTGAAAAGCGGTCGTTCCCACTTCACCTGCATAAGAAAAACAAAACAAATGAAGCAGAATAAATATCGTTAATAAAAATCTTAATTTCATATAATTTCAGACTGTTTTATTATTTCGGGTATATATTCTTCCATACCTATTGCCATTATATGAACACCTTTTGAAAATTTTTTCAATTCTTTTATTGTTTCGGCACAAATTGTAATACCTTCTTTAAACGGATCTTTTGAAGACAGTATTCTATCTTGTATTTTTTGAGGTATATTTACACCGGGCAAATTTTTTAAAAAGTTCATAAATTTAACCGATTTTATAACACTGACTCCAGGTAAAACAGTAACCGGAAAAAGTTTTGTTTTTTGATAAAATTCAAAATATTGTTCAACATCAAAAACCGTTTGTGTTTGAACAAAGTTTATACCGCAGGCAACTTTTTTTTCAAGCATAAGTATTTGCAAATCAAGCGGTGTAGAATTAGGGTTAGATACCGCACCTGTACAAAACTTAGGACTGCCGTTTAATTTTTTACCTGCCAAATCAACACCGGTTTCTAAAATTTTTGCGGTTTTAATAAGTTGAATAACATCTAAGTCATAAACGGTTTTTGTACCAATATATTCTCCGGCACTGGGATGATCGCCGCTTAAAAGTAAAACATTTTCCAACCCTAAAACACTTGCACTTAATAAATCCGATTGTAACGCTATTCTGTTTCTGTCACGGCAAGTCATTTGTAAAATTGTTTCATAACCCTTATCATGTAACAATTTACAAACGGCAAGAGAACCTAACCGCATTGAAGCCCTTTGATTATCGGTAATATTTATTGCATCGGTAACTTTTGACAAGATATCGGCTTTTTGTAAAAGGGTTTCAACATTTGTTCCTTTAGGAGGAAACAATTCCGCAGTTATTATAAATTTATCAGTTTTTAATTTTTCTTTAAATTTCATTTATTCAAAACTCTTTTTTCTTCTATAAACTTTTTAGGTTTTATTATTGTTCTCGGAGGTATATATAATTGTTTTAATTTATCAAGTTTGCCTGCCGATTTTAATTTATTATAAACTAAAACCCAAGCACAATCCTGTTCACGATTAACCTCACATTTTCCGTCAACCGCCCCCCCGCAAGGTCCGTTTATCAAACCTTTGGAACATCTTGTAACTACACAAATACCTTCCGTTTTATCAATAATACATTGTCCGCAAGTGCTGCAATAATTATTGTAGACTCCTATTCTTTCGGTTGTCCCTACAAAAACACCGTCAAGCCCCGCAATTATAGTTTTATCCGTTATTTTTTCAACTGCTTGAATACCTGCACCGCAAGTCAGACAAAGAACAACCGTAGAATTTTTAAAGTTTTCATTTTTTAATAAATCTTTTCTTACAATTCTTATGTCACATGCCGTATCCAAAACAGCAGAACCCGTTACGATAATTTTATTGTTTTTTAACAATTCCGCCATTTCATCAACTGCCTGCAACGAACCGGTATTACATTTTGTTGCACATGAACCGCACCCGACAATAAAAACATTATCGGTTTTATTTAACTTTGATAAAATTTCTTTAAAATCTTTCTTTTTTGTTATTATCATAATTTAATTTTTGAAACGGCTTTTTCAAAACCCAAGTCAATTATTGTATCTATTATATCAATTATTGATGTTAAAACTTTCTCAACTTTAGGCATATCTTCATTTGAAAATTTATTTAAAACAAAATCCGGCATATTTGCATATTTAGGCAAAGGACCTATACCCAACTTAATTCGCGGAAATTTATCACTGCCTAAATTTTCTATAACAGACTTAATACCGTTATGTCCGCCGGAAGAACCGTTAAGCCGGAATTTTAAACTTCCCAAAGGAATTGAAAAATCGTCGTAAACAACTAAAATTTCGGAAGGCTTAATTTTATAAAAATCGGCAACTGCTCTTAACGGATAACCGGAATTATTCATATAAGTCATAGGCTTTATAAGTAAAATTTTTTTATCTTTTCTGTTATAGAAAACAACACTCGCCATATCTTTCCAGTTTTTCCATTGATAGCCTTGTTTATTCGCAACAGAATCCAATGCTTTAAAACCAAAATTATGACGAGTGTTTAAATATTTAATATCCGGATTACCTAAACCTGCAATAAGTTTAATTTGCTCCGTCATTTAATTATTTTTTTGCTCCTTCACCTTCTGCAGTTTCATCCTTTTTCCCCTTGGATATTACTTCAGGTGCCTGAGGTTCTGCAGCAGCTTCCGCCGGTTTTTCTTCTTCAACATCTTGAGCAACAACATTAACAACTATACTTGAAGGATCATGTTCATATTCAACACCTTCTATTTTCGGTAAATCGGCAACGGTAAGAGAATCACCTATTTTTAAATTTGAAACATCAATATTTATTTTGTTAGGAATATCGGTAGGCAAGCACCTTACTTTTATTTCTCTTAGAATATGTTCCATTATACCGCCGAAATTTTTAACACCGTCGGCAACACCTTCGGTATGTATTGCAACCATAATTTCAAGTTTATCAGTCAAAGAAATTGACTGAAAATCTATGTGGTTAGGTTTTTGTGTCAAAACATGTCTTTGTAATTCTTTTACGATTGCATTTTTTGAACCGTCTTTCATTTTCAATTCGAAAATAACATTTGAACCTTCTTTTTCAATAACGGATAAAAATTGTTTTGAATCTACCGATATTGCAATAGGTTTTTCCTTTTTGCCGTAGAAAACTGCAGGAACTTTCCCGTTTTTCCTTATAGCATTCAAATTCTGTTTAACATCTCTTAAATCTGCTTCTAAAACTACTTGCTTCATAACATCCTCCATTTATATTTCTACAATTTTTTATTAAACGAAAAGTGCACTTATAGACTCATCGTTAGATATTCTCATAATAGCCTCTGCCAACAAAGACGCTATTGATAAAACTTTTATTTTAGGTATATCGGAACTGCGCGGAATAGAATCGGTTATTGCAACTTCCTCCAAAGAAGATTTTTGTATTTTTTCAATTGCCTGTCCGGATAAAACTCCGTGAGAAGCTGCCGCATAAACTTTTATTGCACCGGCATTTTTAATTGCATCGGCAACTTTTGTTAAGGTTCCGCCGGTATCAATCATATCGTCAAGAATTATTGCATTTCTTCCTTTTACATCACCTATAATATTCATAATTGCAGCTTCATTCGGACGAGGTCTTCTTTTATCTACAATAGCCAAATCGGCATTAAGAAGTTTTGCAAAAGACCTTGCTCTTTCAACACCGCCTGCATCCGGAGAAACAACTATAGGATTATGTAGTTTTAAATCCAAAAAATATTGTAACAAAACAGGTCTTGCATAAATATGGTCAACGGGAATATCAAAAAATCCCTGAATTTGCCTTGCATGCAAATCGACTGTTAAAACTCTGTCTATACCCGATGCGGTTATAAGGTTTGCTATAAGTTTTGATGTTATTGGAACCCTCGGTTCTGCTTTTCTGTCCTGTCTTGCATAACCGTAGTAAGGAATAACTGCCGTTATTCTTCTTGCGGAAGCCCTTTTTAAAGCATCTGCTATTACCAATAACTCCATAACATTTTCGTTAACCGGAGCACATGTCGGCTGGACAATAAAACAATCATCTCCACGAACACAATCAATAATTTTTACCTGAATTTCTCCGTCACTAAACCTTCCTATTTTAGCTTCGGTAAGTTCTATTCCCAACTTTTTTGAAATCTGCTCTGCCAAAACAGGATTTGCATTACCCGTTATAAGTTTTAGCTTCATTTTTAGCCTCTTTTTTTATTTTTTCTTTCTTTTATTATCTGCCTTGACCTTGCTATTACAAGTTTATCTTCAACAACATTTTCCGTTACGGTAGAACCCGCAGCTATCAAAACATTTTTACCTATGTTTACCGGTGCCACCAAATTAGTATTCGAACCTACAAAAACATTATCTCCCAAAACGGTTTTATATTTAGATACACCGTCATAATTACATGTTATTGTCCCCGCACCTATATTGACATTTTTACCTACCGAAGCATCACCGATGTAAGACAAATGATTAACTTTTGAACCTTCGTCTACAACCGATTTTTTAACCTCACTGAAGTTACCTACTTTAACTTTTTGTTTCAATAAAGAACCGGGACGAATATGTGAAAAAGGACCTATTTTAACATCATCTTCTATTTGAGCATTATCTATATATGAATATTTTATTGAAACATTATTTTTAATTTGGGAATCCGTTATTGTGGTGTCAGGACCTATTATACAATTTTTTCCTATTTTAGTTTTCCCCTCAATAAAAGTATTCGGCATTATAACCGTATCCTGTTCAATATTAACATCGGCTGATATGTATGTGGAAGAAGGATCTTCTATGGTGACACCGTTTATCATAAAATTATTTAAAATTCTTTCTTTTAAAATTTTACCTGCATAAGCAAGTTGAACTCGGTCGTTAACTCCGAGAATTTCCTGTTCTTTACAAACTGCAATTGCATCGGTTTTAAAACCTTCATTGTTTAAAATTGAAATAACATCGGTAAGGTAATATTCTTTTTTTGAATTATTCGGCTTTACTTTAGCAAGTGCTTTCCAAAGTGTTTGTAAATCAAAACAATATATTCCGCTGTTTATTTCTTTTATTTGTTTTTCTTTTTCGGTTGCGGATTTTTCTTCAACTATGCACGAAACTTTTCCCGAATTATCTCTGACTATCCTTCCGTATCCGAAAGGATTTTGAACATAACCAGACAATATTGTTGCATTATTTTTATTTTTTATGTGATAAGAAATCAATTTTTTTATCGTATCTTCTTTTACAAGAGGAGTATCTCCGCACATAACAACAACATTGCCTTTTAAATTTTTCATTTTATTTTTTGCCTGCATCAAGGCATGTGCGGAACCTAACCGTTCACTTTGCAAAACTGTTTCCGTATTTTTACATTGTTTTAAAAATTGTTTTACCTGCTCGCTTCCGTTTCCTATAACGACAAAAGTTTTTAAAGGACGTATTGTTTTAAAACAGTCCAAAACATAAGATATCAATTCTTTTCCGCAAACCTTATGCAAAACTTTAGGCAAACAAGATTTCATTCTTGTTCCGTTACCGGCAGCAAGTATAACAGAATATAAATTTTTCATATCAAATCTCCAAAATATTTTATGATTTTACAAAATTATATCCCTTTTTTCAAATTATTTTTCTTTTTATTGCTTTTTAATTATTTTTTTTATAAAATTAGAAAATTATGAAAAAAAGTCATTATAAATTTTATATTTTAAGTTTTGTATTTTTGTTATTTTGTTCTTGTGCTTCAAACACCGTAAAAAACACGTCAACAAAAAACGGCGGAAATAGCATTATTCCATCCGGAGAAATGACAAGTAAACAAATTCAGGAACAGGTAAAAATAGATATAGCTCAATTAAAAAATTCCAACGATTATGTATTACAATCCGGAGATTTAATTGATATCGCCGTATTTAATGAAACGGATATGAACAGAACCCAAAGAATATCCGGTAACGGTTATGTAACGTTGCCGTTGATAGGTGTTGTAAAAATTTCAGGGTTATCGGTAACGGATGCCGAATTTGAAATATCAAACAAGTTAAAAAAATATATAAAACAACCGCACATATCAATATTTGTTAAGGAATATTGTAACACTACTGTTTATGTTTTGGGACAGGTAAAAAATCCTTCGGCAATACAAATACCGCCCGGAAGAAGCCTTACGATATTGGAAGCCATTACTTCGGTAGGCGGTTTTACAAACATAGCTTCTACGAAAGTAAAAGTTTTAAGAACCGAAAAAGGAAAACAAAAAAGTATAGAAGTTGATATTTCTCAAATTACAAAACAAGGCAAAAAAGATTTGGATATCGTGTTAATGCCGAGTGATATTGTTTTTGTTCCTCAAAGTATGTTTTAGGAGATACTATATTGAATAATAATTTAGATATTACCAATAACGAAGATACTATTGATTTTTCTTATTATATATCGGTCATATTTAAGCATCTTTGGATATTGATTATGTTCATATTCATTGGTGTAGTTATAGCTACTGCAGTAAACGTATTCACGCAACCGGTTTATAAGGCAAGTGTTCTTATGATGATTGACAGAGAAACTGCCGGAAGAATAGATACGACAACTTTCGGTTCTTGGGCAAGCGATGAAGATTATTACAGAACACAATATAAATTATTGGAATCAAAATCATTACTTCAAAAAATACACAACAACCTCAATTTAAATCAGTATCCGGAATTTGCAAACCCTAACGGTTGGGTAAAATTGAAAAGAAGATTAAAAATTGAACCTGTTACAAGAAGCCGTTTGGTTAATTTAGAAGTATCTTCCTTTGACAAAAATTTAACGGCAAAAATAGCAAATACTCTTGCAAAAACTTTTTGTGAAGACAATATAACAAATCGTTCCTTTATTACACAAGATATTATTGTAGCACTTGAAAGTACCGTTAAAAACCAACAACAACAGGAATTATTAAATTCAATACCGCAAGTCGTCAACAGCGATTTTATAAAAAATTTAAAAAACAAAGAAATTGCATTACAGGAAGAATATGCAAAACTTATTGCCAAATATACTACAAACCATCCTAACGTCATATCGGTAGAAAATCAATTAAAAGTTATAAGAGAAAAAATTGATATTGAAACAAAAAGACTCATACAAAGCATAAAAATAGATTTATCCGGTAAATTTGCAGGTAACAATATAAGAATTATAGACGAAGCAACCGTTCCGGATACCCCTTATTTACCGAGAAAATTAATTAATTTATTAATAGGTGTAGTTGCAGGCGGCATAATTGCAATACTTATAATATTTATGATTGAATTTTTGGATAAAAGTATTAAAAGTTCCGAAGATCTTGAAAAGGAACTTGATTTATCATTTTTAGGGTTTGTTCCTACAGAAAAATTAAAAAAAGGAACTAAAGAATATTCGTTTATGCTTAATAAAGATAATCCTTTATATGCGGAACAAATAAGAAATATTAGGGTAATGTTGAATTTTACATTGGCAAATTTTAAAGATAAGGCATTTTTAATTACGAGCTCCGTTCAAAGTGAAGGAAAAACGAATTTGTCCACAAATTTATCCGTTGCGATGGCACAAACGGGAAGCAAAGTTTTAATTGTAGACGGAGATTTAAGAAGAGCAAGACTGCATAAAGCATTTGACTTGCCGTTAAGAAACGGAGTAAGTGATATTTTATCTTTTAACGAAAAAGACGGTGATTTAAAAAATTTTATTGAAAGCAAATTCGTTAAAAAAACGGAAATTGAAAACCTTTCGGTCATAACAGCCGGTATAAATCCGCCTAATCCTTCCGAGCTTTTAAGCAGAGAAATATTAGGTAAATTTATAGAATGGGCAACTTCAAATTTTGATATTGTGTTAATAGATACACCGGCTATTTTGCCCGTAAACGATACATTGTTATGGGGTAAATATATTAACAGAACAATATTTACAATCAGACACGGCAAAACGAGTACAAAGATGGCAAAAGTGGCCATAGAAAAGATAATAAAAGCCAATATAAAAATATTGGGTGGAATTATTACCTACCACAAAAAACAAGGTATTGCAACAAAAGAAAGTTCTTATTACTATTATTCTTATAGAAACAAGAAAAAGAATTAATGGGATATTTTCCTTTTATTTTACTTTCCTTTATATTATTTTTTGCACCTTTAAGTTTTGCATCAACCGAACCTTGGGCATTGCTTATAAACCAGTGTTGTTTTTTTATTTTGTCGGTTCATTTATTTTTTAATCGTAAAGATTTATATTGGACTCCGCCGTCAAAAAAAATATTTTTCTGCTTTATTATTGTTCTTTTGCTCTGTCTTATTCAATATTTTAATCCTCATACAATATTGGAAAAGAAATTATATATACCGTTTTCGATATGTACTTTTTATACATTTACGGATTTGTCAAATATTTTATTATATTTCTTTGTTTTTTTAATTGTTAACCAAAATTTTGAAAACTCACATATAATAAAAAATTTATTACTAATTATTGTTATAGCATCGGCAGTGGTTCTTTTCATAGGTTTTTCATGTCCGAAAGGTGAGTATATAAAAGCTTTTCTCGGTGCGAAAGTTTTCGGTTCGTTCGGTCCGTTTGTCAACAGAAATAATGCCGGTGCATTTTTATCAATGGCTTTATTTGCAACTGCAGCATCATTACTTCCGATGTTTATAAAGCAGTCAAAAAATACACCCGGTAAAATTTTACTTACAATTTTGAGCATTTTATTTCTTATCGGTGTAATTTATACCCGTTCAAGAGGTGCAATGCTTGCAACTTTTATATCTTTATTTTTTTTGTTTTTATTATGCAGTATATACCTGATAAGAAATAAAAAACAATCAATTTCCGCCATTTGTATTACACTTGTTTTGTTTTCCGTATTTTCTTATTTAATTTATCTTTACAGAGATAATATTAATGAATTTGCACAACGTTCTTCATTTAACGATTTTTCTTCACAAGCAAGAGTGGATTTATATAAAAGTGCTTTTAAAATGTTAAAACAATTTCCTTGGACGGGAATAGGTGTTGCCGCTTTTCCGGTAGCTATAGCCAGTTATCAGGAAATGGATTTTAAAGCCTATCCTAATTACTTGCATAATGATTGGTTGGAACTTTTGCTCGGTATAGGTTATCCTGCCGGAATATTAATACTTTTGTTATTAGTGACAACAATTTATATTTTTATAAGAAATATAAGAAATTTAAGCCACAGAAAAAGGGCTATTTATATTCCTTTACTTTGTTCGGTTTTATCAATTTGTATTGCAAGTTTGGTAGATTTTCATTTCCATATTCCTGCAAATTCAATTTTATTTTTTACAATTTTGGCAATTTTATGTTCTGCTACTTTTTTTAAAGAAAACATTTCTTTTGTTAAACCACATTTAATTATAAAAATATTATTTCTTACGGCTTTTTTGATTATAATTATTTTTTCCGTCAAAAACACTGTTATTTGGAGATGGACTATATTCGGTAATAAATTATCCGTTGAACAAAAAATAATAAATTATGAAAAAGCAATTCAGTTTTCGGATAATCCGAGATATGCAATAGATTTGGGAATAGCTTATATTAACACACAAAAATTAAAAACTTTATCTGACGAACAAAAACAGGAATATAAAAAAAAGGCAAAACAACTTTCAAGTAAATATTTAAAAAAATATCCTTTTGAAAAAAGATTTTCAAAAATTTATCTTTCTTCAAACTAAATTATTATTATTTGACAAAATGCTTGATTTTGCTTATAATTATACAAGATATTCATTGGGAGAAAATAATGCTTTTAACTGCTTTAAGAAAAAAATTTTTAGGTGAAGTTTTACTTAGTCAGGGAAAAATAACAAAAGAACAGTTAGATACCGCATTGAAAGAAGCTACCGCTTCAAAAAGAAAACTCGGAGAGATTTTACTTGAAAAAAATCTTATAATGGAAGTAGATTTATATAATGCTTTGTCTATTTCAATGGGTGTTGAATTTTGCAGATTGGAAAAAATTAATATAGAATTATCGGTTATTGCAACAATACCGGAAAAAATTGCAAGGCAATACTTAACCGTTCCTCTTGAATTAAACGGAGATGAATTGTCCGTTGCAATGACAGACCCGACAAATGTTGTTTATAAATCGGATATTCAAGGCATTACGGGTTTAAAAATATCTGCAAAATTGGCTACCGAAAAAGATATTAATGAATTTATAGAAAAATATTATGTTCGTCATGCTTTAAGTACCGATACGACAGTGGAAGATGAAGACAAGTATTCATCAGAACAAATAGATGATATTGAAGATGATGTTGAGGCTGCACCTGTTGTTAAGTATGTTAATTCTATGTTTTTTGATGCAATATCGAAAAAAGCAAGTGATATTCATTTGGAACCTTTTGAAAAAATGGTTAGTTTGAGAATGAGAATCGATGGTATGTTAATAAATTCAATTGCTCCTCAAAAAAGATATTACAATGCAATAGTTTCCAGAATAAAAATTATGTCCGACCTTGATATTGCGGAAAGAAGGCTTCCTCAAGACGGGAAATGCAGAGTTAAAGTAGGAGAAAATAAAATAGATGTCCGTGTATCCATAATACCTACGTTATGGGGTGAAAAAGTTGTACTGAGAATTTTATCGAAAGAATTGTTTTCTTTGGATATAGATAAAATCGGTTTTTCTCAACAGGAACTTATATTTTTTAAGGAAGCAGTTCAGGCACCTAACGGTATGATACTTGTAACGGGTCCTACATCAAGCGGTAAAACCACAACTTTGTATTCGGCATTAAAATATATCAATAAACCTGATATAAATATATCAACCGCGGAAGACCCGGTAGAATATGAAATTCAAGGTATAAATCAAGTTCATGCCAGAGCGGATATAGGTTTAACTTTTGCTTCAATATTAAGGTCGTTCATGAGGCAAGACCCCGATGTTATACTTATAGGAGAAATCAGAGACACAGAAACGGCTCAAATTGCAATTCAATCGGCATTAACCGGACATTTGGTATTTTCAACACTTCACACAAATGATACCGTAAGTACAATTTCAAGACTTTCCTTTATGGGTATAGAATCTTATCTTGTTTCGGATGCCGTTAATCTTATAATAGCACAGAGACTTGTTAGAACAATTTGCCCTAAATGTAAAATGGAAATGACGGAAGTTCATGATTCGGTTTATGAAAAATTGGGGCTTCCAAATACTGCAAAATTATATAAGGGAACTGGTTGTAACGCTTGTGACGGTTCCGGATATAAAGGCAGAGTCGCAATATTTGAAATATTAAAAATTACAAATTCTTTAAGAAGAATGATATCAAGTAATGCTTCGGAACTTGATATAAAAGATGTAGCGGTAAAAGAAGGGCTTGTATCTTTAAGGCAGGCTGCAATTAACAAAATGCTTGAAGGTGTAACGACGGTTGAAGAGGTATTCTCGGTAACATCTTCGGCAAAAGCAAATTAATTCATTATTTAAGGGAAAATAATATTTATGGCTAGATTTCTTTATAAAGCAATGGACTCCACGGGTAAAATTGTCAACGGAGTTGTTGATGCATCTTCCAAAGCAAATTTAATTTCGGAACTCAAATCCAAAAATTTGGTTCTTTTGTCACTTAAAGAAAACTCTTACAGAAGTTTATATTCAATGTTAAACGATAAAGTAGTTGCTTTAACTACAAGTAAATCCGGTAAGGTAAGTATCGATGAGCTTGCCGTATTTTGCAGACAGATAGCAACACTTGTAAATGCCGGTGTAAATGTTTTTAATGCAATACTTGATATGTCTACAATGTCTCAAAACAAATATTTTTCAAAAGTTTTAACTTCAATTGCCGAAGATTTAAGAGGAGGCAAAACTTTATCAGACTCAATGTCAAAATATCCGAAAATTTTTGACAACACATTCGTTTCAATGATTATGGTAGGAGAAAAATCCGGTAAACTCCCCAAAGTTTTACTTGATTTGGCAAACTTTATTGAAAAATCTTCAAAATTAAGAAAAAAAATTAAAGCAGCCGCTTCTTACCCTATGTTTATAGGATGTTTTTTTATTGTAATTATGTTAGCCTTGGTATTAGGAATTATTCCTAAATTTGAAGCAATGTTTTTATCTTTCGGTGCGGATTTACCGCTTCCAACGCAAATTTTAATGAGTATAAGCCGATTTATTTTAAGTAAAATTGTATTTTTTATAGCATTTTTTATTGTACTTATAATAGTTTTTAAATTCTGTATGAAAATACCTGCATTCAAATTGGCATTTGATAAATTTTTATTTAAAATCCCGGTATTCGGTAATATTTACTTAAAAATGCTTTTTGCAAGTTTTTTCCAAACATTATCCACGCTTATTGCCAGCGGTGTCGATATTATTTCATCGTTACAAATAGCTTCAAAAACCGTTAATAATTCGTATATAAGGTTCGTTTTAAAATCAATTGAAGAAAAAGTTGTATCCGGAGAACAGTTCTCATCGGAAATGGATAAACATTTTATATTTCCGAAAATGATTGTAAGGATGACGGCCGTCGGTGAAAAATCGGGGCAGTTAAGTTCCATGTTTTATAAAATAACCGATTATTATTCGGATGAAGTTGACAGTATAGTTGCAAGTTTAAGTGCAATTATGGAACCTATTTTAATAGTAGGCTTGGGGTTTATAGTAGGAACGGCTGTTATAGCACTTTATTTACCTATATTTAATATGGCTTCGGCAATGTTGGGAAGCGGGAATGTATAATATAATGAGAAACTTAAAAGAAATTAAAGCTTTTACAATCATAGAGTTATTAATTGTAACCGTTATTTTGGCTATTTTATTGTTGATAGTTCCGAATTTGGATTTGTTTGTTCAAAATGCCGTAAAAAAAGAAGGAGTTTTACTTGTAAGAACAATAATAGAACAAGAAAGAGTTTATAAAGCAGATAACGGGACTTTCTCAATGAATTGCGAAAGTGTGCAAAATTGGAAAACAGTAAAAACACTATTACTTGATAACAAATATTTTAAACCTGAAAATATTCAAAATAATAATGGCAAAACAACAATAATATATCAAACAGCCACCATTGATAATCCGGATAATTTCGGTGCAGTAATTGTTAGAATATCATCAAATACAAGCACGAATAAAAAATGTAACGATACAAAATGCAAATTAGAAATAGAGGTTAAAGCAAGTTATAAAACAAAAGCATCCGGTTGGCATGTAATGGGGCATTTAATTGAAGGAACCGGTATAAAGGATAAAAAAGGAAAAGATACGGCAAATAAAATAGTTTTTGAAGAAGCAAAAGAAATAGAAGGAGCTCTTACGGATTGGCAGGAAATATCTTTATAAAATTATGAAAAATATAAAAGGCTTTACGTTAGTTGAGGTTGTTATTTCTTGGGTAATTATTACAATAATTATTCTTAATGCTGCTACATTTTTTTTATTTGCTTGGAAATTAAAAGTTCGTTTTGAAGAAGACAGGGCAGTTTTAGGCATATTAACAAGTTACATAGAAGCAAAAAAAGCAACTTGTTTGGGAACAGCTATAAACAGGTATTATACTACATCTGATGGTAGTACGGAAGGTATTTATGGAGCTATTCAATTTAAGTCAAACAAAGGCGAGTTTGAAAACTGGAAAACATACTGCATAGATATGTGGGATTTTACAAAAGATGAAAAAAAATTACCTTATCCCCCTTTAGTTTATCCGTTACCTTCAACTGAAAAATTTAAAGATAGTGGCAAGCAACCAGAGGACAAATATATAAAAATAGAATATCAGTTGTGTGCGATAACGATAAAGAGGGACAATACAAAAAAACCTAAAAATTTTCTAATGCCATCGGTATATGTATGGTGTAAATCGCCGAACAGTAATAAAAGAATCGGAATGCAAGTAACAAATGCGTTCCCTTGGAGAAATTATAACAATGGTCAGTTTGACAATTTTTAAAAATAAAAAGGCTTTTTCATTAATAGAGCTTTTAGTTGCCATGATAATAGCTTCTATTGTTATGTTTTCTGTTTATTTTATGTTAATTATAGTTTATGATCAGTTTAACGATTTAACTGAAGAATCCGAAAGGTTTAATAACTTGCAGGTATTTGAAAGGATGTTCCAAAGGTCTGCAATGACTTGTTCAAACTATAAAATTGATACTGCTACAAGTAATGACAAAAAGTTTTGTTTTTATGAATTAAAAGACAAGAAATACGAAATATATGAATTTAAAGGAATTAGTGCTGATAATTTTGTAAATATTTCTACAGATTCCGAAACAGCTAAAGCTCCAATATATTCCGGCAGAAATCCTGCAGATATAGGTGCAGGTAGTAAATTAATTTATTATTCGAATGATACTGACACCGCTGTAATTCCAACTTATACAAGAGGTTATTCAAAAAAAACTTTTTCTCCAGCTTATGATGATATAGATGATAATGAAAAAGTTTTATTTGACAATATTGTTAAAGTATATTATGAAACATCAAATAAAATAAAATCTTCCGATGATTTTAAAAAACTTACGGGAAAAGATTTAGAAAATTTGAATATGAAACATGAAAAATGGTTAACAACTGGAGCTTATTATAAAACTTATACTCCTTTTATCAAATTGATTATATTTTATAAAGATAAAAAAAATAAAATAAAAAGGGCTTATATAACTTGCCGATTAAGAAATATTGAAGGGACAGAAAATATTAAAATTTAGATAAAATTATGAAAAACAACAAAGGATTTATTTTAATTTTAACACTTGTAATGGCATTAGTAATGCTTATTATATGTTTTGTTTGTTTAAAAATATTTTTGGCACCTTATGTGGCAATACAATCTGACATCATAAAGAAAAAAGAGTTTTATATGGCAGATACCGCAATTGAAGTTATAAGAGAACAAATTTCAAATATTTTTTACGATTATGTGGATTCTACAGAAGGGTGGGAAAAAGGAACAAATAAAGATTTATATTATGCAGATTGTTTAAAACAAAGATTTACTGATGATAAGAAACATTTTTCTGATGGAGAAATTATAGGTTCAACCGTTACTAAAAAATATAGCGGAAATATTTTTGACACGGAAAATTTTGATTATACATTACCAACATCAACAAATAAACTACAAATAAGTACTGCAAACATAAAGATATGGGGAGAATGGCATAAACCTTCAACAGGAACTTATTCATTGTTACAGGAAACTCCTGACAAAAATTTATCTGTGAAAGCACATATAGAACAAATAAGAATCACTGATGACAAAATTGTATCAACCACAACGTGTCCCAGTGGAACCAATGATTTTTATTATGAATATTGTGAAAATAGTTCATCCGGTACTTTTAAAATTGGTAATATAACTTACTATAACAAACTGTTTTTACCGAAAGAATTACAAGATTTTAATAATAGTAAATTATATTTAGGTCATGATATAAATCCTGAGAGTAGAGACTACATAATAAACAGAATTAGAAGAAGAGATTTTGTTATAATAGCAACTGCAACTTATTCCGGAAGCAATATAGAGTGTCACATGAAATATTATTTTACGTTAATATCTTTATCTCCTAATAAAGATGACCAGAAATCATTTTGGAATAACGGAGTACAAGGCGCGCCAGGTGATGCAGATTACATGAAAATAACAAACATAAGGCCAATTTATCGTTTATATTTTAGAAAGTTGGAATATGACTGGACAGAAGAAGACTAATAAAAATCAAAAAAATTTTAATAAAGAGTAAAAAATATGGAACTTAAGTTGTTTATTGTAGGGTGTGTTTTTTTTGTAATAGCAATGGTAATGTTGGCTTTAAAAAAAAGAGTTATAAAAACACAAAAAGCACAAAAAACTTTTGAAACGGTTTATTCTTGGGTAGATACAATTTGGTCGGCACTTATCATAGCTTCGATTATAATGTATTTTATAATTCAGGCATTTAAAATACCTACCGGCAGTATGCGTTCAACTTTACTTGAAGGCGACCATCTTTTTGCAACAAAATTCATATACGGTTTTAGAGTTCCGTTCAGCAACGGCAAAAGAATTTGGCACATAAAAGAACCTAAACAAGGTGATGTTATAATATTTCAATGCCCGCCGCAAGCACTTTCAGCGGCAGAACAATTAAACGGAGTAAAAAAAGATTATATAAAAAGATGTATGGCACTTGCCGGTGATAAAGTGGAAATAAAGAACAAAAAACTTTTCATTAATGACATTGAAATTACGGAACCTTATGTTCAATATGCAGATAAAGAAATATACCAAACATTTAATTTGTTTAATACACAGGAAGAATATCAAAAGGCTTGGGAAAACGGTGAATTTGCAACAGTTTCCCCCGCATTTATAAGAGATAACTTCGGACCGGTAGTAGTACCCGAAGGGCATTATATGGCACTTGGCGATAATAGAGATTTTTCTTTTGATTCAAGGTTTTGGGGACCGTTACCGGATAAATATTTAAAAGGTAAAGCATTAATAGTTTACTGGCCATTAAAAAGAATCAAACTTATCAATTAAAAATTTGCAAAGCAAATTTAGTTTATAAGTTTATTGGAGGATAAGGTTATGGGTTATTTTTTTGTTTTTGTTATTTAACCAATAACCCTATCACCCTATAATCTATTATTGTTAATTATACATTGTCGTTTTGGAGGTTGTATGTCCTTATACATTTGGTGGATGGTGGCTTTTTTAGCCTTTTTAGCAATAGAAATAATTACACCGGGAACTTTTTTCTTTTTATGCTTTTCGGTTGGGGCTTTATTTGCAACAACTGCAATATTATTGGGAACATCTTTATTTATTTCAATAATAATATTTTGTATTTTTTCGTTACTTTCCATATTTTCAATAAGACCTTTACTTGTTAAATATTTTAAATCGAAGAAATTGGAAAAAACAAATGTTGATTCTTTAATAGGTTCAACGGCAAAAGTAATAGAAAAAATTTCATCCGTAACAGCCGGAAAAGTAAAAGTTGCAGGCGAAATTTGGTTGGCTGTAAGTAATGAAACAATTGAAACAGGCTCAACAGTTAAAATAAATTCTATAGACGGAACAAAATTAATTGTTGGAAGAATGGAAGATTAGAAGATTGGAAGAAAGAAGGAAAAAAGTTTATTGTTTTTATACCACTGTAACCTGTTATTAGTGTTGTTAAACTTATCAGCTGTTTAGCTTATCAGCTGTCTTTATAAAAGGAGAATAAAATGATACCATTGGCAATTGCGGCAGTTGTTGTAGTTTTTTTACTTATTGCAAACGGAGTTAGAATTGTTCAACAATACGAAAAAGGCTTGGTTGAAACTTTAGGAAAATATTCATCAACCGTCGGAGCCGGTGTAACAATAATAATACCTATATTTCAAACTTTAAGAAAAGTTGATATGAGGGAACAGGTTATGGATGTTGCACCTCAAAATGTTATTACAAAAGATAATGTTACGGTAACCGTAGATGCCATAATTTACTTTCAAATAACCGACCCTGTTAAAGTAGTTTATAATGTTGCAAATTTTGCACTTGCGGCATTAAAACTTGCACAAACAAATTTAAGAAATGTTATAGGTGATATGGAACTTGACAGCACACTTACATCAAGGGAAAAAATAAACAACCAGTTACGTGCCGTTATGGATGAAGCAACCGATAAATGGGGTGTAAAAATAACAAGAGTTGAAATACAAAAAATTGACCCGCCAAGAGATATTACCGATTCGATGTCAAAACAGATGAAAGCGGAAAGAGAAAAAAGAGCAAACATTTTGGAAGCCGAAGGTTTCAGGCAATCCGCAATACTTAAAGCCGAAGGTGAAAAACAGGCAGTAATATTGGAATCGGAAGCTGCAAAACAAAAGTCAATTTTAATTGCAGAAGGACAGGCCGAAGCAATAAAAAGAGTTGCCGATGCACAAAAATATGAAATAGACACGGTTTATAATGCAATACATCAAGGTAACCCCACAAACGATTTATTGGCGGTGAAATATTTGGAAATGTTAGGTAAAGTTGCAGACGGTAAAGCAAGTAAAATATTTTTGCCGTTGGAAACATCCGGAGTAACCGCATCAATTGCCGGAATTGCAGAACTTTTTAAAGAAAAGAAAGAAGATAAAAAATAGGTTGCAAGTATAAAAAGAATTTGGTATAATAACGGAAGTTTTTAGATAGCAGGTATGGGTGGATGGCGGAACTGGCAGACGCACAGGACTTAAAATCCTGAGGCTCGCAAGAGCCGTGAGGGTTCAATTCCCTCTCTACCCATATTTTTATTTGGTAAATTTATGGAACATATCCTTCTTGATTTTTCATCTATAGAACAAAACCTCAAAAATTACACTTTAAAAAATAAAGGTATTGCAGCAATTGAAATAGATAAAATTATCGGCAGCTTGGGAAGATATTTTGATTTTACCGAAACATTACTTCCCAAAAGAGATATTTTAACTACAAGGTATGAACGAATAAAAAAAATTATGACCGAAGGCGGCAGCCTTCCACCCATTCAAGTTTATCAAATACTTGATAATTATTTTATAATAGACGGGCACCACAGGGTAGCTGTAGCAAAAAACGAATTGAATGCAAAATATATAGATGCCGATGTAACAGAGGTAAAATTCAATTTTGAATTATCCCCTAACACGAAATATACTTTTAACAGTGAAAGCACTAAAGATTTTCTTATAAAATTGGAAGCTTACTCTTTTGAAAAAAATACTTATTTAAACAATAATATTTTAATAAAACCTTTAATCGTTACGGAACTTAAAAGTTATGCAACATTAAACCAGGAAATAGAAGATTTTAAAAAGAATTATAACAACGGAGAATTGGCAAGAAAATCAAAAATTTATTCTTCTTATACATGGTATGCACAAATATTTTTACCTGCCGTTGACCTTATTGAAAAAGAAAAAATATTATCTAAATTCCCGCACAGAACATATACCGATTTATATGTATGGATTCAACGCCATAAATATTTTTTAAGCCAGCAGGCAGGTCATGATGTGGGGTTTGATTACACAGCACAGGATTTTGCGGAAAAATTTCAAAATAAAAAAATACTTAATATTTTACCGCCTATTTTTACAGATATTTTAAAACATTTAGTTAAATAAATTCAGGATTATTTAATGAAAATTCTTGCCGTGTCCGATAAAGACGATTCAAAATTACAAGCCTGTATTTTGAAGAATATGCCGTTTCTTCAAAATACGGATTTAATTGTTTCCTGCGGAGATGTTTCAAAACAGTATTTGGAATTTTTAGTTGACAATTTAAAAAAACCTCTTTTTTTCGTTGAAGGTAACCACCAATTTTTACCTCCGCAAAATGAAACGGATAATTATTTAAACAAAGCATTGTTTGATTTTTATTCCAAAGACAAACATATAACTTCCGGTGGAATAAATATTCATTCAAGGCTTGAAACTTTTCAAAATTTTATTTTTGTCGGTTTTGAAGGAGCTATCCGTTATAACAAAGGAACTTTTCAATATACACAAAAAGAAATGACAAAAATTGTTAACAGATTAAAATTTAAAATAAAACTAATAAAATTTTGGGATTTTATTTTAAAAAGGAAGCAAAAAGAAATTATAGTTGTAACACATGCCCCGATAAAAGATATTCACGACAAACAGGATTTATGCCATCAAGGTTTTACATGTTTTAAAAATTTTTTGGAAGAAATAAAACCTGTTTTGTGGCTGCACGGACATATACATTTTGAAGGGCAACAAAATGCACAAATTACAAAATATAAAAATACTTTAATTGTAAATTGTTACGGGTTCCATACTATAAATATAAATAATAAAAATATAGAAGTTGTGTCAAATATAAAAAATTTGCAATAAAAAAAATCACAAAGTTATTTTGGGTTATAACCTGTTGTGTTATTGATGTTAAACTATAAGCTGTAAGCTTTAATCTGTCGTTAGGTTTATCATTCAGGACTTGATACGAAATCCAAGTTATTATTTTATTCTTTAAAAATATTTTCTCTTTTTTCTGTGCTGGAACCATTCACTCAAAATTTTAACCGCCGGCGTTGAACTTGACCTTTTCTAACGACCAAAGGAAAACGAAAAGGTATTCAAACAAAGCACCGCCTAACCATTTAAGTTACAAATGGTTACGGTTAAAATTTTTTCGTTCATAAACCGGTTCCTAAGGCACTTTCAAAAAGAAAAATATTTTTAAAATTATCGTTCGTTGATGTTAAACTATAAGATTGTCCCAACGGGGTAATGCTCTGTAAGTTTTAAGTAAAATTTTATTACTTAATGCTTGTTGAGGGCAATAAGATACACACCTTAAACAAAATATACATTTATTTTTAAATTCTGGAATTGTTTTTATTTCTATATTTTCCAAAGGGCATAATTTTACACATACACCGCAACCGTTACATTTTGCTTTGTCTGTTTTAAATTTCATTATTTTTTTTGCAAGTTTTGTGTTCCATAATTTAGTAGTAATAAAACTTGTTATTATAAATGCAATTTTTGTAAAAATATTTGTTTTTGCAACAACAGCTTTATTTTTAATTATATTTTGAACATATTTTTCAACTTTAACAAAAGTTTTTTCAATTTTCCGTTTATTTTTATCATCTTTTAAAACAAGCAAAAAATTATTTGGCATTATAAAACCTTGTGCTGCAATAACATTATAATTTTTATTTTTTAAAATTTCGGCTATATGTGCTATCATTCTGCAGGAACTGTCACCCATAGTATCAAACAAAAAAACTTTTGTTCCCCTGCCGTCGGGTAAATTATCTATCCAATTTCTGACAAACGGATATGTATTCCAAAAAGCTACCGTCCAACCGATACCGATTGTTCCGTCTAAATTTATATCGGAAGGTTTTATATTTTCCATTTTGGTTACGGAACATAAATTATTATTTCTATTGAAAATTTCCGCAATTTTATTTGCAACAAGTAAGGTATTTCCCGTTCCGGAAAAAACATAAACATTTATCATAAAAATACTCCGTATTTTAGAAGATTGGAAGAATTGAAGATTAGAAGAATAGAAGAAATTTTGTATTTTTCGCTCTGCGAAAAATCTATATTTTTTAGAAAAATTGCTCTGCAATTTTTACAACTTAGCTTCCAATCATCCAATCTTCAAATCTTCTAATCATCTAATTTATTTTGCGATTTTTTAGCTTTCTCAATTGCTATATTTAAAAAAACTATATCACTCGGTTTTATACCAGGAATTCTGTTGGCTTGTCCCAAAGTTAAAGGTTTAACTTTAATTAATTTTTCTTTAGTTTCTGCCGACAAAGTGGAAATTGAATTATAATCCAAACTTTCAGGAATTTGTTTATTTTCATATTTAGCTATTTTTTTTGCCGACTGTTCCTGTATATGAATATAGCCTTCATATTTTTTTGTTACTTCAAGCTCTTCTTTTATTTTATCTTGTGTCCACGGAGCAAGCTCCTCATCATTAGGCATTTCAATATTTTTATTTTCATATAAATCAACCAGAGTTTGTCTGTAAAGTTCAAATTTTTTATACATTGCATCCGAAATCAAACCTATTTGATGACCTAATTCCATAAGTCTTAAATCGGCATTATCGGTTCTTATGCTCAACCGATGTTCCGCCCTTGAAGTGAACATTCTGTAAGGTTCATCCACACCTTTTGTTACCAAATCGTCTATAAGAATACCGATATAACCTTCCTGTCTGTTAAGTATAAGAGAATGTTTTTGTAAAACTTTTAAAGCGGCATTTATACCTGCAATTATACCTTGCCCCGCTGCTTCTTCGTAACCTGTAGTGCCGTTAATTTGCCCTGCCAAATATAAGTTTTCAACATTTTTAGTTTCAAGTGTATGTTTAATTTGTATCGGCGGAACATAGTCATATTCTATTGCATAACCGTATCTTATTATTTGTGCATTTTCCAAACCTTCAATGGAATGTAAAAGTTTTTCCTGAACAGCTTCGCCCAAACCCGTAAACAAACCGTTTATATAAACTTCCTTTGTGCTTAAACTTTCAGGCTCCAAAAACAATTGATGTCTTGTTCTGTCCGGAAACCGAACAATTTTATCTTCTATTGACGGGCAATATCTGGGACCGTGTGCATCGGCAAGCCCGTTATACAAAGAAGACTCTTTTATATTATCTTTAATTATTTTGTGTGTTGTTTGATTGGAATAAACCAAATAACAAGGAACTTGTTTTTTTGTTTGTTGCCATAATTTTATATCGGTAAAATGTGAAAACGGTATAGGAGGATTATCTCCCGGCTGAGGTGTCATTTTGGAATAATCCACGGTATTTCCGTTAATTCTGGGCGGTGTGCATGTTGCAAACCTTGAAATTTCAAGACCGCAGTCATCTTTTAAAGATTTCGATAAATCGATTGAAGCCGTTTCACTAAACCTTCCGCCGTCAAAAACAGTTTGGCCCACAAAAATTTTACCGTTTAAAAAAGTTCCCGCGGTAACTATTACCGTTTGGGCTTGTATTGTTTCGTCTAAATTTGTTACTACACCGGTAACTTTATTATTTTTTACAGTTAATTTTTTTACCGTCGCTTGTAAAAGTTCCAAATTTTTTTGTGATATTATTGAATTTTGCATAAATGCCGAATACAATTTTTTATCACATTGTGCTCTCGGCGACCATACGGCAGGACCTCTTGATTTATTCAACATTTTAAATTGAATACCTGCCATATCGGTTATCCAACCCATTTCACCGCCTAAAGCATCTATTTCACGAACTATCTGCCCTTTAGCAATCCCGCCTATGGCAGGGTTACACGGCATATTTGCTATAAGGTCTATATTTTGTGTTATCAATAAAGTTTTGAGCCCTATTCTTGCAGGTGCAAGGGCAGCTTCACACCCGGCATTTCCACCGCCTACAACAACTACATCATATTTTTTCATTTTTGTTACCCGATATTATAAAAGTTGTTCCTTTAACATCAAATTTATTTCTTGTTCTATTTTCTCATCAAGCGTTCCGAATTTTTTTAAAATTTCTTTTGCCATTACAAGTGCACCGGCACCTTCGCCGGAAGAAACATTTTGTATTCCGCTTTTTCTTAATCTTTTTGCCTGGCTTAAATAAGTGGTATGTGCAAGTATCCACATTCTCGGGTTTAAAGAAGATGCCACTTGTATTATTTCTTCTACGGGTGCCGAAGGTGCCGAAACGATAAAAGCTTCAGCCGTTTCAATACCTGCCCTTATTAAAATTTCGGTTTGTGTAGCATCACCGTAAATGGCATAAAGCCCGTCTTTTTTTTCTTTATATATCGTCCTTACGGTATCAATATTCATTTCAATAATAATTACATTTATACTGTTTTTTAAAAGAATACCGGTAACAGCTTTACCTACCGGTCCGTAGCCGACTACTATTACATTTTTTTCTTCTTTATTTATATTAATATCATTATTTACCGAAGGTTCCTGAAAGCTTTTATATTTTGATAATTTTTTTAATATCCGCGAAATCATTTTATACACGATGGTATTTAGAGTAATTGATATTATTGAAACTGTAATAATTGCAATACTTGCCTTTTGGGGAAGTATATGAAGGCTTGTTCCCAAAGATGCCAATATAAAAGAAAATTCTCCTATTTGTCCCAAAGCAATACCTACCGATAAAGCTTTCTTTAAAGGTTGTTTAAGCACCGTTGTAACCGCTATTGCAAAAAAAGGTTTACATATAACAACAATAAACAAAGTAAGCAATATCAATTTCCAACTGTCTATAACTAAAGATATATCAAACAACATTCCTACCGAAACAAAGAACAAAACTGAAAAAGCATCACTTATTGAAATGGCATCCGAAGTTGCCCTTGCACCGAATTCGGACTGACCGACAACCATACCTGCAAGAAAAGCACCAAGTGCCATTGAAGCATTAAAAAATTCGGCAGCACCTACGGCAATACCTAAAGCCAACACCAAAACAGTTAAAGTAAAAAGTTCTCTGTTACCGGTTTTAGCCGTATATTCAAGTATTTTCGGTAATAATTTTTGCCCGACAAACAAAACAAAAGCAATTAAAACGGAAAGTTTTGCAGCGGTAATAACAACCGTGGATAAAAACCTCACATCACTGTTTCTTTCATTAAAAAAAACAGGAATCAACACCAAAACAAAAATGGTAAATAAATCTTCCAACACAAGCCAACCGACTGCCGTATGACCTATCGGAGTATGCAAATTTCTGTTATCCGATAAAACTCTTGTAAGTACAACAGTACTTGCAACAGAAATTGCCATACCGAATATAAAACCTGTTTTCCATGACCAACCGAGAAAATAAGTTAAAAATATTGTTGTAATTGTTGTTAATATTATTTGAGTTATTGCACCCGGAACGGCAACTTTATATACTTTAATTAAATCGGAAAAACGAAAATGAAGCCCGACACCGAAAAGAAGTAAAACAACACCTATATCGGCGAATTGCTGTGCAACTTCAATATTACCGACAAAACCCGGCGAATAAGGACTTATTGCAATACCTGCAAAAAGATAACCTACAATAGGTGAAAGTTTAAGTTTTTGAGCAATTAAGCCGAAAATAAGTGCAGCAGTTAAACCCGCCGCCAATGTTAAAATTAACGATATTCCTTCCATTATAAAAAATATCTCCGATATTTTAAAAATTTGCTACGGCAAATTTTTTAGCTGAAAAGCTGAGGAACTGAGAAATTTAACAACAACAAAAGCAGCTTAAAATTTACAGTTTATAGTTTTCGATAAAAATAAAATTTTTCTCTGTAGTGAAAAAACAAATTAAACTTTAAGTTATAAACTATAAACTGTTATTATAACTTTTCAACTTTTTCCCTTTTCATCTTTTAAACTGTCATTATAACCCTATAAGCCAATTATTGTTACATCAAGTTCTTTGGCTTTTTTGATGACTTCGTCTTTATCTAAAATTAATGTAGAACCGGCTTCTATTGCCATAGCCCTTATTTTATTTTCTTTTAATGTATTGATTGTTCTTGTTCCGATAACTGGAACATCAAAACGGAAATCTTGGTTGGGTTTTGCAACTTTAACTACAATTGCATTTTCTCCGCCTAAACCGTAAGCCCTTTTTATGCACTCATCGGTACCTTCAATGGACTCAACGGCCAAAACCGATTTATCTTTTACCACAACGGTTTGCCCTATATCAAAACCTGCAATACCTTTTGCTATTTTAAAACCGAATTCAACATCTTTTGTTTCTGCGGAATTTAATTTTTTACCGACTATTAATCCCTTTTGTGCAAGCAGATGTTTTAAATATATATGCGACGGCAAAAAACTTATTCCGTCTTTTTCAAATTCCTTTACAACGGCTCCGAGTATGGTATCCGTTTTTTTATTCAACAAAGAACCCATTAATTTCATTGCCCTGAAATCCATGGTAATTGCCGAATATATCTTTGCATGTTTAACCTGCCCTACCATAATGGCGGTTTTAACATCGTTTTCTTTAAATATATCTATAATTTTTTGTAATTTACCTATTGATGCCCAATAAACTTTGTCACAAACCTTTTCAATATCTTTATCGGCTTCTTCTTTTAAAGCTATAACGATAAAAGGTTGGTTTTGTTTTTTTATTTCTTCGGCAACAAGAAAAGGAAACCTGCTGTTACCTGCAATTATTCCTATATTACTCATCTGGGTCTTGCAATTCCTCTTTGAGATTTCTTTATAAACTTAACTATATCGCAAACCGGAGTTGAATTTTTAAATTCGTCTTCCAATCTTTCAAGTGCCTGTTCCAATGTCAACTTCGACATAAATAAAATTTTATATGCATGCCTTATTGCTTCAATATCTTCGTGCGGAGTTTGCCTTCTTTTTAAACCGATTAAGTTAAGCCCTACAAGCTTTGCCCTGTCACCCTGTGCCTGTGCAAAAGGGATAATATCCATAACAACCATTGCACCGCCGCCGATAATTGAACTTTTACCTATTCTTGTAAATTGATGAACGGCTGCAAGCCCGCCTATAACAACATTATCTTCTATTTCAACATGCCCTGCTATTGCAACACAATTTGCAATTATTACATTATTACCGACTATACAGTCATGTCCTATATGGCTGCACATCATAAGTAAACAATTTTTACCGACTACAGTTTCTCCGTGTGCGGCTGTTCCTCTGTTGACCGTAACATATTCCCTGATCATTGTACCGTCGCCTATAATTGCTTTTGTCTTTTCACCTGCATACTTTAAATCCTGCGGGGCAGTTCCTACTACACTGTGGCTAAACAATTTACAATTTTTACCTATATCGGCATATTCAACAACAACACCGGAATTTATTATCGTGCCGTCACCTATTGATACATCTTTTCCTATAACGGCATAAGGTCCTATTTCAACATTTTGTCCTATTACTGCAGAACTGTCTATGATAGCTGTTTGATGTATCATTTTAAGACTCCTTTTTCATTATTATAAACATAAATTCTGCTTCGGTAGTAAGCTTACCGTTGACATAAGCCATACCTTTAACTTTTCCTTTTTTACCGCTGCTATGTAAAACTTCTATTTTTAATTCCAACAAATCACCGGGAAGAACCGTTCTTCTAAAACGAACATTATCTATTCCCATAAAATAAGCCAAACAGTTTGACATATTAGGTCTTGATAAAAACAAAACACATGACGTTTGTGCCATTGCTTCAACAATTAAAACACCCGGCATTATCGGCTTACCCGGGAAATGTCCTTGAAAGAAAGGTTCATTACCGCTGACGGCTTTATAACCTGTTGCGACATTAGGATTATTTGTCAGCTTTACTTTATCAACCATAAGAATCGGATATCTGTGTGGAATAATTTTTTGAATTTGTTCACTTTCTATTAACCTTTCTTCACCTTCCATATTTTGTTTTATCTCTTCCTGTTTTTTATCCGAAATTATTATTGCTTTTTTTATAAACTCTTTAACGAACAGACCGTTATTTTTATGACCCGGTTTTTTTGCAACTATTTTTGCTTTTAATTGTTTTCCCAACAAATACAAATCACCTATTAAATCCAAAGTTTTATGACGAACAAATTCGTCTTCAAATTTTAACGGCTCTTTGTTGTGAATCCCCGTAGGTCCTATAACTATTGCATTTTCCAAACTGCCGCCTTTTGCCAAACCGTTGGCTTGTAATGCTTCTATTTCGTAATCAAAGCAAAATGTTTTTGCGGCAGCAATTCCGTTTGTAAAATTTTCTTTTGTTATTATAAATTTTCCTTCCTGATGCGATAAGAAAGGATGGTCAAAACCGATAGTACATTCTATTTCGAAATTATCCGACGGATATGCGGTAATTTCTGTTTGTCCGTTTTTAAAAGAAACAGGTTCTTTTAAACCGTAATATGTTCTTTCTGCTTCAAGTTCTTTAATTCCGGCTTTTAAAAGTTCTTCCGCAATTATTTTTGCACTGCCGTCAAGAATCGGCGGTTCGCTATTATCTATTTCTATAAGAACATTATCTATTTGTAATGCCGAACATGATGCCAAAATATGTTCTATTGTATAAATTTTTACGCCGTCTTTTTCTATTATGGTTCCCCTGATTGCTACATCTCCGGATAAATTCTGCCAATCGGCTTTTATATCGGGTTTATTCGGTAAATCAACCCTTATAAAATGTATTCCGTAATCTGCAGGTGCCGGTTTAAAAACTATTTTACTTTTATTACCCGTATGCAATCCTATACCTTCTAAAACAACTTCTTTTGCAATAGTAGTTTGCTTTGACATAAACTTCAAAACCTCTTTATATTATTTATTTTCTTTATCGTTTATCTTTTTTTCCAAATTTTTTACCGCAGCATATATTTCCGGTAACTTTTTTATTATTGCTTTTGTTTGTAAATACCTTCTGTAAGGTTGATAAGGTTCGCCTGCAACAACCTGCCCTGCCGGTATATCGTTTGTTATTCCGCTTTGAGCACCTATCATTACATTGTCACCTATGTTTAAATGCCCCACTATACCGACCTGCCCTGCCAAAGTAACATGATTACCGACGGTAGTTGAACCGGCAATACCGACTTGTGAAACTATCGTTGAATTTTTACCTATGTGAACATTATGTGCAATCATTACAAGGTTATCTACTTTTGTATTATCGCCGATATATGTTTTACTTGACGGTAAAGCCGCCCTGTCAACTGTTGTATTTGCGCCTATTTCAACATTATTACCGAGTTCGACATAACCCAACTGCGGTTTTTTTATTACTTTATCACCTTCGGAAACAAAGCCGAAACCGTCTCCGCCCAAAACAACACCGGGGTTTAAAATACAATCATCCCCGATAATTGTATCTTCCCTTATCGTAACATTAGGATATATCAAACAATTTTTACCTATTTTAACATTTTGTCCTATAAAAACATTTGCCAAAATTTTTGTATTATCACCTATTTCAGTATTTTCTTCTATAACCACATTATGTCCTATTGAAACATTTTTACCTAATTTTACCGTTTCTTCTATTACGGCTTTCGGGCTTATAAACACTTTTATTTTTGAAAGTTTTATATCATTTAATATATTTAAAATTTTCCCGTAAGCAACTTGCGGATCTTTAACGAGAATAAAAGTTTTGCCTTCATATTGGCTGATGTTTGTATTTTCCGGAACTAATATCGCTGCGGCTTTTGTTGTTTTTAAAAAATGTTCATATTTCGGATTACCGAAAAAGGATAATTCATTTTCAGCCGCATCCTGCAATGTATTTATTGATACTACCGTTAAATTTTCGTTTCCTGTAATTTTACCGCCGACGATTTCTGCAATTTGTTTTAATGTAAAATTCATTGTTTCCCCTTAAAAAATTTACTTCGTAAATTTTTGGAAGATTAGATGATTAGAAGAATAGAAGATTTGAAGCATATTTGTATTTTTCGCCTTGCGAAAAATCTATTTTTATTTAGAAAAATCACTAAGTGATTTTTACAGCTTTGCCTCCAATCTTCCAATCATCCAATCATCCAATCTTCAAAATTGCTTCGCAATTTGTTAGAACACATTTCCTATTGTAAAATAGAACTGTTGTAAATCTTCACCCGGTTTGTGATTTAATCCGTATCCCCAATCAAGCCTTAACGGAAATACCGGTGTTGCAAACCTTATACCGAAACCTACACCGGATTTCAAATAATATTCATTATTATCCGGGTTATCCGTTCCGAACCTTAAATTTACTTTATCCGTTGTTTTCCAAGTTCCGCCTATATCATAAAAGAATGCACCTTGTAAAACGGTCTTTTTGTTTTCCTGAACTATAGGGAATTTATATTCGAAATTTACTACCGACATTACTTTACCGCCGTCATAAGGTCCTACTTCGGTTCTGTATTTATAACCTCTAACGGTATCGGCACCGCCGATATAATACTTTTCATACAATGGAACATCTTTTGAACCGCCGTAACTTTCTATCCAACCGAGATTTACATTTATGGAGAATACAAATTTCCAAAATGTAGGAATAAACCAAGCCGCTCTTATGGAATTTCTTATATAATTAACGTTACCGCCGAAAGGTCCGCCCGCAACAGAAATTCCGTAAGTATATTTAGCTCCTCGTGACGGATCAAACACATAGTCTCTTGTATCATAAGTTATTTGTGCCAAAACACTTGATGTTCTGTCTTTTGCCAAATCAGGGTCATTTAAAATAGATTCTTCAAGTTCATCATCTTTTATATCAAACAAACGAACATGTTCGTAAGTATACCCGAATAATAACGATAAATTATCGGTAATTCTCGGACCTATTTTAACAGAGCCTCCGAGCCTGCCTTCTCTGTACGCATCGGTAGTATAATTATAATCTCTTAATCTTTCTATATCATAAACGGAAACTCCCAAACTCATTTTTTTATTTAAGAACCAAGGTTCAGTCCAACTGATTTCATAATTTCTTCTTCTTGCACCGAATTCCCATAACAAATTTAGCCTTTGAGCTTTACCGAATAAATTCATGTGCTGTAACTGAACAGAGCCTACAAATTTATCAACCGAAGAATACCCTGCACCGGCTGTTATCATGCCGGGTTTTCCTTCGGTTATACCGAATACCAAATCCATAACATCCGGAGAATTTGTAGGGACGATATTAGGTTCTGCTCCGTCAATAAAACCTAAATTATAAATTTTTTCCATACTTCTTCTTACTTTACCGGACGACAGCACATCACCGGGTTTTAAAAGGATTTCTCTTCTTATCGTATTATCTTTTGTGGAAGTCAACCCTTCAATATCTATATTACCTACAAAAACCTGATTATTTTCCTGAATTTCATAAGTTATATCGACATAAGCCTCCGATTCATAATTTTTGGAACTTACAACTTTTGGAAAATCATCATCGGTAACAGGGGTATTTTCGGCATCTTCATCCGACAAAGATGTATCGGAACTTTTATTAAAATTAGGAGCTATATAAGCCTGTAAATAACCTTTATTTGAATAATCATCATAAACTTTGGCTAAAGTTTCTGACACTTTTTCCTGACTGAAAATATCATTTCTTTTTAAAACACTGTACTTTTTTATTGTTGCATCGTCAATAACAAAATTACCTCTGAAAGAAATATCACCTATCAAATATTTTTGACCTTCATTAAGTATTAAAGTAATAAACATTTGTGTTCTTTCTTCGTTGTAGGATATTTCGGGTTCTTCCATTGAAAAATCCATAAAGCCGCGATTTTTATAAAACTTTGTAATTTCCAACATATCATTTTTTAAAGTTTCCATTTTAAAAACTTTTTTACTTTTTGTTTTTGCCAACTTTTTAACTTTTTTAACTTTAAAAGATTGGCAACCTTCTATATACAAATCCCCTATTAAAACTTTTTTATTCTCGGTAATTAAAAAAGAAATTGTCATTTTATTCGCATCAACATCGGTTGTGGGATAAGCTTCTATCTGGCAGTCGGCATAACCTTTATCGCCGTAAAGTTCATAAATTTTTCTTTTTGTTTCTTCAAGTTCGGCTTTATCGAAAAATCCTTTTTCTTTTACGGTTGATTCACTTTTCAATTTACCGTTTGAAAATTCTTTATTGCCTTTAAAAACAATTTTTGCAATATACGGTTTTTCCGACACAACAAACCTGACCGTTCTGTTTTGACTGTCAACATAATATTCGGCATTATCAAACGAACCTATTGCTAAAATTCTTCTGATATCTTCCCTTGCCGTCGAATCATTGTAAATTTTACCTTTTTTTGTTTTTATTTCCGATATTACGGATTTAGGTTTAACATTTTTTATACCTTCTATAATAACGGTTTTTATTTTAAACTCTTCGGCAGCAAACAAAGAAACGGCAATAAACATTAACATTATACTTAATAAAATTTTTTTCATATTTATATATTTTCCTGTTATAATACTATGTTTCTATAATCCTTATGATTATATTAAATATGGAGTTAAAAATCAATAAAAAAACATTGATTTTTTAATAAAATTTTGATTTTCCGTTTAAACTTTATAATTTAACCGATCAAATATAAATCATTTTAAATTTTTCTTGCAATAAAAAAGAAATTATTGTAAAAATTTTTCGGTAAGACTTGCGGCAAATGCAACAAGTTCGGCACATGGTCTTTTTTTAAAAAATTCGACATTTCTTTCTGCAGGAATATACCCTTCCGATTTAGGTTTTGAAATACCGAGAAGTTCTTTACAAATTATTGAACCGTTTTCTTCGGCAAATTTTTTTGCGGCTTGTTGAATTAAATTATAATGTTGTTTTTTTAAATCTATATCGTTACTGACGCAATAACCGTATTTTAAACCTAAAACCATAAACATTCCGCTGACGGCTCCGCAAACTTCTCTCATTCCGCCCATACCGCCTCCGAATGATGAAGATAATTTCAAACCTGTTTCTGAATTTATACCGAAATCTTGACAAAAAGCACAAAAAACAGCTTGGCAACAATTATACCCCTGTTTAAATAAATTAACCGCTTGTTCAGATTTAGTCATTTTTACTCCTTTAAAAATTTGCTCCGCAAATTTTTAGTTTAGAGCTTAAAGCTTATAGCTTATAGCTTACAATTTAAAAATATTTTTCTTTTTGATAGTGTCAAAACTTCAAATTATAATGCACAATATGGGATTTATAATTAACAACAAAACAATTTTAAAAATTTCTTTTGAAGCACAACTTGTCAACGCCTATGAGTGTAGAAAATTTTAGAGTAAAAAACTATAAATTTTACAAAGTTTTTTAGTGCGATATGTAGAAGAAAAATTCGGTTACCTTTTGATGTCCGAAATTTTCAAGTTATCGCACGGCTTTAAAATTTTCAAACGAATGGTGACACTGAGTGCGAAAAAGAGAATTTTTAAAATAACAACTCTGCACGGAAAAAAGAGAAAATATTTTAAAGACCAAACTACAATGCATAAACTAAAAACCATGAAGCGATTTTTTACATTAAAAAAAGCTCTTTACATAAATTTGTAAAGAGCTTTTTGATATATAACAAAATATTATCTCTTAGAGAATTGAAATCTTTTTCTTGCTTTTGGTCTTCCCGGTTTTTTTCTTTCTACCATTCTCGGATCTCTTGTTAACAAACCTTCTTTTCTTAAAGCTTCTTTTAAAGTAGGGTCCAATTCCAAAAGTGTTCTTGCCAAACTGTGACTTACGGCACCTGCCTGCCCCGAAATTCCGCCGCCGTAAACATTAACATAATAATCATATTTTTTCATATTCGGACAAACTTCAAAAGGTTTTAAAGCTATTTTTTTATGCCTTTCAAGCCCTGAAAAATATTCGTCAACCGTTTTATCGTTTATTAAAACTTTACCTGTTCCGTCGGATGTTCTAACCCTTGCAACAGAATCTTTTCTTCTACCGGCAGCTACATAACCTACATTACTCATATTTATATCTCCTAATCCTATTTTTCTATTTTAGCAACTTGTGCATTGTGTATATGTTGTTCGTCTTTAAAAAGTTTTAACCTTTTCATTTGTTTATCGGCTAATTTATTTTTAGGAAGCATTCCTTTTATAGCCAAACGAAAAGCTTTTTCGGGACTTTTTGCCATTAATTCCGAATACGGAGTTAATTTCCAGCCTCCGGGATAACCGGAATAAGAAAAAGCCGTTTTTTGCTCAAGTTTTTTACCTGTTAAAACCATTTTTGAAAGGTTGGTAACTACAACAAAATCACCGCAATCTACGTAAGGAGCATATATAACTTTTCTTTTACCTGTTAAAAGATATGCAACTCTAACTGCCAATCTGCCTAAAACCTGATCTTTCGCATCAATAACATGCCATTTTCTTTTTATTTCTTCCGTTTTAGGAAGATAACTTTTACCATTTTTCATCTCTAAAAACCACCTTATTATATTAAACTAAGTAAATTTAGTTTTTTATTGTATCTTTTTTTTACATCAAAGTCAACAAAAAATTTACAAAGCAAATTTCATTATTTTTTATCTTCCGCTTTATTTCCACTACTCAACTTTTCCAATCTTCTATTCTTATGTTGTTACTATCTGTAATTAACAAACTGTAACGGCAAAGAAAATTTAGCATTTTTTAAAAACGTTATTACGGCTTGAAGTTCATCTTTTTTAGGAGACGTAACTTTTATTTTTGAGCCTTCTATTTGCGTATTAACTTTAAATTTTTCATTTTTTATCATTTTTGTCAATTCTTTTGCTTTATCACCCGGCAAGCCGCTGACAAGTTCTATAACCTGACGAACAGTTCCTTCAAAAGCCTGTTCTTTAGCTTTAAATTCCATGGATTTCAAAGGAACTCCTCTTTTTGCAAATTTACCTTCAATAATATCTATCAATGCTTTTAATTTAAAATCATCATCACCTATAAGAGTTATTTTTTTATCAGTTTTATTGTAGTCTATGGAAGATTTTGAACCTTTAAAATCGTATCTTTGAGCTAATTCTTTTTGTGCCTGGTTTATGGCATTGTCAACTTCCATAAAATTTACTTCCGAAACAATATCAAACGAAAAATTATTTGCCACTTTTCCCCCTTAAAAATCGCTTTGCGATTTTTGAAAATTGGAAGATTTAAAGATTAGAAGTTTTTTGCTTCCAATACTCAAATTTCCTAATCTTCTGTTTTTTTACGGTAAACATTACCGATAAATTTACTTATTCCTATAACACTATATACAATAAAACCTAATATGAAAAGCCTGCCCCATGAAGCAAGTGAAATTCCTTCGGTTGAGAAGAAAGTATTTACAGGTGAAACATATAAGAACACAAACTGTGTCGCAAACATTATAAGTATACCGAGCCAAATATACGGATTTGAAAACAAACCGAGCGAGAACATAGATTTTGTCATTGAACGACAATTTAACAAATACATACTTTGGCATACTATAAATACGGAAACTGCAACACCTCTTGCTTGTGCAAGTGTGGCACCGTGACTAAGTTCATAATTAAACAGTATTACAACACCAGTAACTATAACGGCACTTATAATTGCGAGCCTGTACCAAAAAATTCCGTCCATAATTTTCATATCTGGGCTGACAGGTTCTCTTTCCATTATACCGTCTTCCTTTGGTTCAAATGATAACATCATTCCCAAAAACAATGCCGTTGACATATTTATCCAAAGAATCTGTTTAGGTAAAATTGGAAGCTCCGGCATATTAAGAAAAATAGCCGTCATCATGGCAATACCTTGTGCCATATTTGTGGGAAGCGTCCAAATAATAAATTTCCTTATATTATCAAATACACATCTGCCTTCTTCAACTGCAGAAACTATTGAAGCAAAATTATCATCGGTCAAAACCATATCTGCCGATTCTTTTGCAACTTCAGTTCCGGTTATTCCCATTGCTACACCAATGTTTGCCTGTTTTAATGCAGGTGCATCATTTACACCGTCACCTGTCATTGCAGCAATATTATTTTGAACCTGCAATGCTTTAACAAGCCTTAATTTTTGTTCCGGTGTTACTCTTGCAAATACCGAATATTTAACGGCTATTTCTTTTAGTTGCTCATCATCGTATTGTTCAAGTTGACTTCCCGTTATTGCAGTATAGTCGGCATTTTCACCTTTAATTATTCCTATCGCTTTTGCTATTGCGGATGCGGTTAATGCATGGTCACCCGTAATCATTTTAATTTTTATTCCCGCGCTGTGGCATTTTTTAACGGCTTCTATAACTTCCGGTCTTGCAGGATCTATCATAGCTTGAAGTCCGACAAAAGTTAAACCTGTTGCAATATCTTCATGTTTTAACTGTTTATGATTTTCATCCATATCGGTATAAGCAAAGCATAAAACCCTTAAGCCCCTTGTTGCCATTTCATTTGCAACTTTTACTATTTCTTCTTTATTAAAAGGTATTTTGTTGCCTTGCTTATCGAGCATATAAGAACACATGTTCGTAATTTTTTCCACGGCCCCTTTCACAAAAGCGATATTTGTTCCGCCGTTTTCGTGTAATGTTGCCATATATTGATATTGAGACTCAAATGGTATGGTATCAAGTTTTGGATATTGTTCTACAACTTCATCATTAAGTTTTGCTTTTGCTCCCGAAACTATTAAAGCACCTTCGGTCGGGTCGCCTTGAACATCATTTTTACCGTCAATATTTATTATTTTTGCATCGTTACATAAATAACCGGCAATCAAACAAAGCTTTAAAGATTTTGAATAATCTATTCCTATAACAGTGTTTGTTTCTTTAATTTTTAATTGACCGTCAAAACTGTAACCGGTTCCGGTAACATCTATTGCTTTACCGTCGGTAAACATTTCCGTAACGGTCATTTGGTTTTCCGTTAAAGTTCCTGTTTTATCCGAACATATAACTGTTGTGCTGCCGAGTGTTTCAACTGCGGGAAGTTTTCTTATAATGGCTTTTCTTTTAGCCATTCTTGAAACACCTATTGCAAGTGTAATTGTCATGGCAGCCGGCAAACCTTCCGGAATTGCCGCAACAGATAAACCTATAGCCGCCAAGAACATCAATACCCAACCTTGATTATGATATATACCTACGGCAAATGTTACAGCAGCCATAGACATAATAAGATATATCAAAAATACACTGAATTTTGCCATTCTTTGCGTTAACGGTGTTTCCAAAGCATCTGCGGAAGAAATAAGTTGGGAAATTTTACCCACTTCGGTATTGTCACCTGTTGCAACAACTACACCTTTACCGCTGCCGTAAGTTACAAGCGTTGATGCATATAACATATTTTTCCTGTCGGCTAAAACCGTAGAAGAGGGCAAAGTATTTATATTTTTTTCTACCGGTAAAGATTCACCCGTAAGTGCGGATTCGTTTATTTGTAATTCTCTTGAAGAAATAAGCCTTATATCTGCCGCGACTTTATCACCGGATACAAAAAACAAAATATCACCGGGAACAACTTCGGAGGAATCTATGTGCATTCTTTTCCCGTCTCTCATAACAACCGCTTGAGTTGTCATTGATTTCGCAAGTGCTTCCAACGATTTTAATGCTTTTGATTCCTGTATAAAACCTACTATTGCATTTACTAAAACCACTCCGAATATTACACTGCAATCAGCCCATTGTTTTAAAAACAACGTAATAAAACCTGAAATTATAAGGACATATAAAAGGCTGTTATGAAATTGTAAGAAAAATCTTTTTATGGGTCCGTCACCTTTTTTTTGAGTTAAAACATTTCTGCCGTATTTTTGTTGTCTTTCGGAAATTTCACTTTCTTTAAGTCCCGTATGAGCATCACTATTGAATTCTTTCAAAACATCGTTTATTTCAATACTGTGCCAAAACTTTTGGTTATTTTCCATAACTTCTTTTTCTCCTTATAAAAATTGCTTAGCAATTTATTAGCTGATAAGCTGATAGCTTAGCCGTGGATTTTGTCCACTCAGCTGATAGTTTAAACGACAACTACAAACAACAACGACTTAATAACTTGGATTCCGGATCAAGTCCGGAATGATAACAACACGACAATTTTAAAAATATTTTTCTTTTTGATAGTGCCTCAGGAACTGTCTATGAACGATATATTTTTTAGGTAAGAATTTTTTACTTTAATTCTTAGGGCG
>Ga0247611_10000237_pt1 | contig 116456 bp, 196 predicted proteins | sample 177DNAGHGhighgp2_FD_192422 | JGI IMG/M metagenome (GOLD analysis project Ga0247611, IMG submission 192422) | Sheep rumen microbial communities from Palmerston North, Manawatu-Wanganui, New Zealand - 1770 DNA GHGhigh gp2 | ecosystem: Host-associated > Mammals > Digestive system > Stomach >... | reverse complement strand
CGTAGAATTATTACGGACAGTCCTACTATGCAGGAATTATATGACTTATATAATAAGCCAAAGTTTGTAACACATACGACAATGCAATTTCAAGAGTATCGGTCAAGAAGATTTTTGCCACCATACCGACCATATGATGCAGGATTTATAGCATTATTCAAACAATCATTAACAAAAGATTTATTTGAGGCTATTAAAGAGAACATAACTTATGAGATTGATACTGAATGTGAAGCACCGACAGTCACTGCGAGTATTTTTATTGGCAGAAAGTGAGAAAATATGACACTAATAGACAAGATAATTAAAATTCTTATTAACTTTAAATACAAGAGAGAACCATTTATGGCTTGGAGTTGGGGAATAGATAATATACACGAAATCAATATCTTAACTGCTGAATATTATCAAGACCATTATAGATATGGCACAAGAGAAGAATGGTACAAGGCAGAAAGTGAGGATAAGGAATGACAAGAGAAGAAGCAATAGATTTGTTAGATAATCTTATCGGAATGGTAGAAGATAATCACAATTCCGATTATGATACGGCTTTACAAATGGGAATTAAAGCATTAGAGCAAGAGCCTTGCGATGATTGTATAAGCCGTGATATGGCACTTGAAAAGATGGCTGATTATGTCGCAAGTGGTTATGCCGTTAGTGCAGAGGATTTTGAGGAATATTCAAGAATAATATGTCAGTTACCACCTGTTACACCACAATCAAAGATGGGACATTGGGAATGGGTACAATATGACTATAACCCCAAACTTGGAAATTGGCATTGTTCAGAGTGTCATTGCGTTGTCCTTGAATGTGTCGATAAAGAGGCAGAAGGTGATATTCCATTGTATAAATACTGTCCACAATGCGGAGCGAAGATGTAGGAGGTGGAAGAATGGTACAAGACAGAAAGTGAGGAGTGATATGGCAACATATAAAATTACAGCAGAAATGAATTTAAAAAAGATTATTGATGAATCAAGAGAGGTTGCACAAGCCTTTAATGAATTTGCTGATAATCTTGAACAAATTGGAAAGAAGTATGTAGAGACACAGGAAGAAGAGGATAAATAAATGAATAAGAGACAAGCAAAGAAAAAATACAAAGAATTCGCTAAATTCGTGGCTGATGAAATCTTTGATGAATATTGGGAATTTAATAAAGATGCTTTTGCAGAATTAGCGTGCAGAAAACTTTATCAGTTAGGAATAGTAAAGAGCAAAGAGGGCGAGTGGGTATATAGAGGAGATAACAAATGACAGGCAGAGAATTGATTATTGAATTGTTGAATAATGAAGACATAAATCTTGACAATGAAGTGGCACTTGCCACTACAGATGGTCCTTTTGAGGATAGGGAATATGCTATGTTTCATATTCAAGGAATAAAAAATAAAAATAATATTGTAACTCTGTTAATGTTTAATGACATAAGATTCAAAGGAGAATAAAAAATGACTAAGGCAGATTTAATGAAATTAGTCGGCAAAAATGTTTTTGTATATTTCAAAGACGGAACAAGTACATACGGAACACTTGGATATGCTGACGAGTTTTCAGCAAAGCACGATTATCGCAAACCAAACGATTTTTATATTAACAATATATCATTCAGAGTAAGCCATATACGAAAAGCAGAAGTAAGAAACTGAAAGGAGAACAGGAATGTTAAGAATTGGTCAAGATATGGTAAACGATAAACACGCACTTGATGTTTTAGTTGATGGCGAGTATGTAATGATAGGCGATTTTGTAACAATAGCAAAAGCAAAAGAGACATTCAAAGACAATGAGAGAATAATTGCTTTTTTCTATTTGCCATTTATAGAAACAGATACATTATACGTTGTAGACAGAGATACGTATATAAAGTATTGGAGAAGAGGAGAACTGAAAGGAGAAAAATAGATGAAAAGAAATAGTAAAACAATTATTCCTTATGAGGATATTGATTGGGAATTAGTAGAATTGATTAAGTGTATCAATGCAATAGACGGGATAGAAACAACTTCATGTTGTTGTGGACACGGAACGGGACCTTGCCAAATTTGGTTTAAAGCAGATAGCATAGAAGATGTAACACATTTTACTCATAATTACCTTTACTGTAATCGGTTATGGAGAGTTGTTATCAACTTAACAGATGTCGATATTGATGATAATGAGTGGAACAATCCGACATATTTACTCGAAACTACTTGTTCTGATTATTATTATACCGGTGTATCTATTGATAATTTAAAGTATAAAATGCAAGAAGAACAAAGAGAACTGAAAGGAGAATAGAAATGAATTTAACTGAAGAAGAAATTGAACTAATGGCATATAGACTTATTAGGATTGAAGCAAGAAGATTTGATAGAGATACAAGTGATTGGGAATTTGCAAATTATGTTAGAGGTGTTGTTGACATGCAAACAGAAATATATGTAAAGTTATCTGAATTAAAAGGAGACAATAAATGAGTGATATTATTCAATTTGTTAAAAGAGATAGTTGGCATAATGTCGCCATTAAAAAGGATTCAATTATTGGTTTTGACCGAATAGGAAATGAATACAGAGTTTTTCTTGATGGCGGTGGCTATATAGATGTTCGTGCAGGATACCATGAATATGAAAAATTAATCAATGCTATGGAGAATAAAGAATGAATGAAGATAAACTCTGGTGCAAAAATTGTGAATATTCTCATAAACGTAGTAAACATTCATTTGATTATTATGGGAATCGACAATGCGCTTATGAGTGTATGCGTGCAAAAATTACTACTTACGTTAGATTAGATAATTGTTGTGAATATTTTAAAAGAAAGGAGAACAACAATGATTTGTCCAAACTGTAAAGGTGTACTTGATGAAAACGGTAAGTGTCTCGGTTGCGGTACGGTAACCAAGATGAAATTAGAGGAAGGGGGTGTAATAGCAAATGAGATTCCTGATGAGTTAATCATTAACAAACTCGTAGAAGTTGGCAATATTAATGCTTCGCCAATCGAAGAAATAAAAGAAGCCATTCAGAAAATCAATGATGCGAAAAAATTACCGAGCGAACAATTACTAATTGACGGTTGCGCTCATTGCGTAGACGCTAATGGTAACAAAGTTATTTGTAATAAAAACGGTGTCAATACTGAAAGATTTAGCATTGTGTGTAGATATTGTAGCGAGAAAGAACACAGATAAGGAGAAAAAATTATGAATCAGACAACAGCAATTAAAGAACATTTGGAATCAGGCAAGACAATTACAAGTATGGAAGCATTTAAACTATACGGTTGTACAAGATTATCTGCGAAGATTTTCAACTTAAGACAGAGCGGAATGGTTATTGATTCTATTCCGATGGTTGGAGAGAACAGATACGGAGATACTTGTCGCTTTGTTGCATACAGACTTTCAACAATTGAAAAGATTAAGAAAGGACACAAGAAGTAATAATCATTACGAGGTTGGATTCCTCTACCGTTTGTGTAGGGGAATCACCTCTAATAAAACCTATAGTTATTTAAGGAGCGGTTATGGAAAGATTAAAGAATTGTCCTAATTGCGGTGGTATACTTGATGATGAAGGTAGGTGTATGTACTGCAAATCAAAAGTATATGACCTAACAGGAATGAAAATTAATATGGATAACAGAGACATAGTGTTGTTTAAGATTCGAGTAAACGGCTATGAAGTTATTATGAAAGGTTATCCGACGAATGTGAGTTTGAACTGCGAACCCGAATATCAAGATGCTTATGGTCTTGGCAATTTCAACATTGGCAGATTTCAAGTAGGCACAAATATGACTTGCAATATGGAATTTCAAATTCTACCAGAACTTGGAGAGGATAAACATATGGTTGAGATAAGGAGTGAGTGATATGGCTTTAGAAAAAAAGAAAACTCGATATGGTGATTTATGGTTTTTATCTAATCAAGTTGAGACAAAAGAAAAAATGGAAGACTACGTAACAAGATTTGACCCCGAAAGAAAATTCTCTTTTACAATAGATAATGCGACTATAGATAAGAAGTTATTCGAATGTTCTCCCGAAGTGACATTCAAATCGACAGAACCGATAGTAGACTATAGGACAACCGACATAAATAGCCTAGTAGCAGAACTTAAAGAACTGAAAGCAAGAGTAAACAGAACTGTTGCACTAGTTCATAACTGTCAAAGATGTGGTGCATCTCTGGAAGTTGATGAACATAAGTCAATTTTCTGTTGTAAGTATTGTGGAGCAACTTATTTATTAGGTTCAGTTCAACCTAATAGTGTGTATAATTAAGGAGTAAATAATATGAAAACATCAATTAATATTATCAACAATGAAAAAACTTTTAAAGATTTGAAACAGGGCGATATTTTTTATTTAAAAAACACCCCGGAATTCCCAAGAATTAAATTAAATCCTTGCAATTCTAATGATGACGGCAATTGTGTGGGCTTACTTGACGGTATTTGTTACGATGTTGCAGATGATACAAACGTTTATTTGTATTATGAATTTGAATTTAATGCATACATATAAGGAGAATAATATGAAAGTATATATTGTTGATGAAAACGATTTTCAAACAGCAGGGCAAGTTATAGGCAGCGCTTACTCTGGTTATGATACACTTGTCATAACTAAAGAAACGATTATGTCAAAAGCAATAGATGTTGATACCTCTAATCTCAATAATGTCGTATGTATAGACTGTTCCGCAGAAGAAAAAGTTAATGAAGAAAAAGCCCGAACGGAAATAGAGCCTAATATGGACAGGTGTCACTTCATTGAAAGTAAATGCTATATAGACACAGGCGAACGTGTTAATTGGTACATCTACAATGATGTGACATTTAAGGAAATAATCACTGACAATCGGTATTGGAGATACGAGGTCATTCATAATGGTAAACCATATGTCTATTTAAGTTTAGAGGATGCTTGCAAATTCATAGAAAACAATATGACACTATGAGGAGAATGATATGTTATTGGATTATGATATGTTTTCGGGTGTGCCAATACAAGTGCTTGATGATAAGTATTTTATTGTAAGATATGACATTAAACAACGCCGTTGTCACCATAAGAAAAGAATAAACAAAAAGTGGAAGAAGAGATACGGATTTACGTGTGAACCCATATATGACTTGCATAAAGCATGGGGAATTAACGGAGTAATTTACACATCCAAAACAATGCTTGACGAATTAAAGAAACAATCGGAGGCGAAGTTAAGTAATGAATGATTTACACAGAAGAGCAATGATAGATACCAATTTCATTCATTGGTATTACGTTCGAAAGATATTTGGTAATCCTTTAAAGGTTACACCGGAAATGGTCAGAACAAATTTAATGCTTGGAAACATTAAAGTGTCTGATATTCCAGACTATATGAAAGATTGGATTTACACCGCTTATAAAGATGACAATCCTTATAAGTACATATTCGACGAACTTGTGCAGATGATGGAGAACAAATGAAAACTGATTATTACCACATCTTCTATCATAAAAGATATATGATAAATACAAGGCTTTATAATTGGCTTGTAAAATATAAGGTGTTCAAGCCTAATACTCTCGACTTTGAAAAAAGATTAGAAGAATTTTTTAAATTATAAGGGGTATCTATATGGACAATTTAATCTTCCAGAATTACCATAAACACACATATTGGTCAAACATTAAGGTTGCAGATTCCGCAACATCTCTTGAAGAGTATTGTAAGAGAGCCGTCGAATTAGGACACGGAATTATCTCTTCGGTAGAACACGGTTGGCAAGGTCATTACATTGAATGTCATCAATTAGCAGAAAAGTATGGTCTTAAATTTGTGTTTGGCACAGAAGCATATTGGGTTAAAGACAGACTTGCCATTGATGAGAATGGTCATAAAGATGGTAAAAACTGCCACATCGTGCTGATTGCTATGAATGAAAACGGCAGACAAGCAATTAACGATATACTTTCTCAAGCGGCGATTGACGGATATTACAGACAATCACGTATTGATTTAGAACTGATTATGTCACTTCCGGCAGACGATGTTGTTGTGACTTCCGCTTGTATTGCTGGATGGCATTATGAAGACGCAGATTCTATCTTCTTACGTATGAAAGAACACTTCGGTAATAATTTCTACCTTGAAGTACAATATCACAATACAGAGCCACAGAAACGTCTTAACAAGCATATCCTTAAACTGAAAAGAGAATATGGTTTCCAAATCATAATGGGTTGTGACTCTCATTACATAGATGAAAAAGGCGCATTGGACAGAGATGAATACATAAAGTCTAAAGGTATGGAATATCCTGATGAAGAAGGTTGGTATATGGACTACCCAGACGGAGAAACCGCATACAAGAGATTTGTAGAACAGTGCGTTCTTTCTCATAACGAGATAATGGAAGCCATGAACAATACTAATATATTCCTCAATGTAGAAGAATATGATTGTCCTATCTTTAACCACGATATTAAGATGCCTACTTTATATCCCTCTCTGACGCAACAGGAGCGCGATGATAAGCTCGAAAAGTTAATCTGGGATAAATGGTCAGACTACAAGAAAGAAGTTCCTGTAGAGCGCCACAGTGAATATGAAGAGCAAATACGATACGAACTTGATATTGTTAAGAAGACATTCCACTCCGATTACTTCTTACTTGACTATGCAATTACTCAATTAGGAAAAGAAAAGGGTGGACAGTTAACACTAACAGGAAGAGGTTCGGGTGTATCTTTCTTCTTAAATAAGTTATTAGGCTTTACTTCTGTAGATAGAATATCCGCAAATGTAAAGATGTACCCTGAAAGATTTATGAGTCCTACTCGTATTTTGGAAACACACTCTTTAGCAGATATTGATATGAATGTTGCGGTTCAAGAGCCATTTTGGGAAGCACAAGAGGAATTGTTGGGGTTTGAACATTCAAAACAAATGATTGCTTACCAACAATTAAAGCCTGCTGCCGCTTGGAAGATGTATGCAAAAGCACAAAATGTAGATTATGATACATCTAATGAAATCTCAAAACAGATAGCGAAGTACCTTAAGGATTATGCAAAGGCTAAAGAAGAAGCAGATGACGATGAAGAAATCGACATTGATATCCTTGATTATATTGAAGAACAATATAAGGATATTTATTTAAAGAGTACAGATTATCTCGGTGTTGTTTCTGCCGTAACTCCTCACGCCTGTGCAAGTTTGGTTTATGAGGGGAATATAAGAAAAGAAATCGGATATATATTTGTTAAATCAAGTCAAGGAGAAGGACGTTTATGTTGTTGTATGGACGGCAAATGGGCAGAGAAATATGGCTTCTTAAAGAATGACTGGCTCAAGGTTAATGTAGTAGAAGTCATATATAAAATCTTTGAGAGAATCGGTATGACTCCTTTCTCGTCTACTGAATTGATTGAGAAATGTAAAACCGATTTAGCCCCTTGGAAGTTGTATAAGCAACAATGTACTAAAGGCTTAAATCAAGTAGAACAACCGTCATCATCAACTAAAGTTGGCGCTTATGCTCCTACAAATATATCCGAGTTGACTGCATTTGTTGCGGCGGTTCGTCCGGGATTCAAATCAATGTATGATATATTCGAATCAAGAGAACATTTTGATTACAATATTCCTACTTTTGATAATCTTTTACAGACAGAAGAAATGCCCAATTCATTCGTGCTATATCAGGAACAGGCTATGTTAACACTTAACTATGCAGGTATTCCTATGAGTGAGTGTTATGCAGTTATTAAGGCTATATCTAAAAAGAGAGTTGATGAAATCACAAAGAATAAACCTATATTCATTGATGGTTTTACAAAGAAGATTAAAGAAGATGAAGGCATTCCCGAATACAAAGCAGAAGAAATAGCACATAGAGTATGGCAGATTATTGAAGATAGTTCAAAATATTCCTTCAATAGTGCGCACGCATATTCTGTCGCTCTCGATTCTCTGTATCAAGCATGGCTTAAGACTCATTATCCATTGGAGTTTTATGAGACTTATATGAATATCCTTAATCGTAAAAAGGCTAAAGACAGATTAAACAGATTCAAAGACGAAGCAGAGCATTATTTTAATATTGTCTTTCCACCTTATAGATTTAGGCAGGATAACCGAGCAATAACAATTGATAAAGAAAAGAATGCGATTAACAATGCTTTATCTTCAATCAAGGGTTATAGTGATTCAATTGCAGAAGCATTATACGAATGTGGTCTTAAGACGAAAGATTTCATTCATGCTCTTAAATATCTCGATGACCTTTCAATTAAATCTGCCAAGATTATTCCTTTGATTAAAATTGGATATTTTAGCGAGTTCGGCAATGAAAATGCTTTACTTAAATTTATAGAATATTGGGATATTCTCAAGCAGGGAATGGCAAAGCAATTATCGAAAGATAAAACAGATGATTTATTGACAAGATTAGTTCCGTACTATGCTAATGACAAAAATAAAGATGGTAGCGAATCTAAATCTTGGAAGTTAAACAGTCATCATATGTATGATTTATTGAAAGACATTTTATTTGAATGTCAAAAGTTAGAACCACCTACATACAAAGAAAAAATGGCGTGGCAACAAGAGATTCTTGGTTACATTGAACTAACCACTTGTAAACCCGAAGATACTAAAAGAATTTTAATTCTTGAAGTGAAGCCGTTAATCGGACAGTATTCAGATGACCCTTGGTGTTATAAAGTAGAGACTCGCTCCATAGGAACTGGAAGAACCGCTTCTCTTAACATTGACGCAAAAACGTGGAATGCGTTTGGGGAGTTGACACCTATGGATATAATTGATGTAGGCAGAGTATTTAAGAACAAAAAAGGTTATTGGTATATTGGAGACTACAAAAAGGAGCGCGTATGATGAGCAATTTAGCAGAAATAATGGTTAGGACAGAGGACGGAGAAAAGCGATATTTCTTCGGACTCCCCATCCACGGGGAAATAGGATACGAAACAAAGCTAATTAAGTTATGGGAGAAAGATGAACTTAAATACATGGACCGAAGTGTCACCAGACCCATTGCTTTTTATATGCCAGTATGTGATATTCAAGCCTATATGATGGGCGGTTATCTTTGTTTTAAAAGAAACGGACAGATATTATCAATGATTGCTCGTAATCAAATATTGGAAATCGTTTCAGGAATTGGAGATTGTATGGTTGACTTTGATAAAATTAAGTGATATTATAACATCATAAGTGAACAAAAGGTGGATAATATGAATATGCACGAAGTTAAAATCACGCAAAACCAATATGATTATCTGGAACGTATCAGATATGACCGAGTAAAAAAATTCAATTATATTTCTAAATTTTTACACCCGAAGTATCAAATCAACGAAGATACTGTATTCTTCACTTATCAAGATGCTCATTATTATTATCTTGTATTCGAAAGTGAAGTAATAGAATCGGGCAAAATTCCACCATCAAGAATAATTAAAAAGGAGAACCTATGAGCTTTATTGAAGATTTTATGAATGAGATGAACAAAGTTCCCACATACGAAGCAACAAACAGTAGCGGTAATTCAATTAAGACCATTGAATGTTCTGTAGTGTGTGACATTTTATCAATTTTATTTGACAAGTACGGATTGGAGGAATCTCTGCATGATGATTTACATGGATAATGCGGCAACAAATATGGGGAATGTTGGTTCATTTAATATCAATAGTCCTTATGCAGACAACGAAGATTTTGAAAAAGCCAGAGATAGAATAGGCGAATGTCTTAAAGTATCTCCTAGTGATATATTCTTTACTTCTGGCGGTTGCGAATCAAACTCTTGGGCATTACAAAGATGCGGTTGTAAATATATCATCACTACCAAAATCGAACACCCGTCAATAATGAACTGTTGCAAATGGTTAGAGAACCACGGATATGTCGTAACTTATCTGGACGTTGACAAAAACGGACGCGTTGATTTAGATGATTTATATACAGCCATTAGCAAGCAACCTATCGGTGCTCCTCTTCTTGTTTCGATAATCGCAGTAAATAATGAATTAGGAACTGTTCAAGACATTAAAGGAATAAGAAAAATAATTGACTTCCATAACGAGATAAGAGAAAAAGCCAGTGTGGAAACTTCCACTTCTTTCTGCGAACCTATTTATTTTCATTCGGATTGTGTACAAGCAGTAGGAAATGTAGACATTCCTTACGAGTGTCTAGATATGTTTTCTGCTTCTGGACACAAATTCGGTTACGATAATGGCGTGGGATTTTTATATTCCAGAATACCATTAGAACCTCTCATCTTTGGCGGTTCGCAAGAACAAGGCTTAAGAGGTGGAACATCAAATCCCAAATCAGTTATTGCTATGTCTTATGCTCTTCGTAGCAAACTCAAAGATAAAAAGAAAGCAGACCACACAAGAGAAATGGTTGCATATTTAAGAGAGAAACTTGCAGATTTTGATTGCATTATCAACACACCAATAGAAAGCACATCAAATATTCTCTCTGTATCGTTTAAAGATTTAGATTCCGAAGCCTTAATGATATTCTTAAGTGGATTTGAAATTTATGTTTCAGCAGGCAGTGCTTGTGAGACGGACCATAAAGAACCGTCCCACGTTTTAACTGCCATCAAACTCCCTAAAGAATACATACATGGTACGTTAAGATTTTCTCTTTCTTCGAGGATTACTACTCAAGACATAGACAAGACATTAAATTTAATTAAACAGTTTGGAGACGCACATGAACAAGTATGAGAAATTAGATGAAATCATCAGTAGGATTTTAGTTATTATTTGTATTGCCCTTGCATTATGCGGTATTGCTCTCTGTATATTCGCAATAATATATACAATTAAATTATCCAAGCATTTAGATGAGGCAAAAGCACCCGAAGAGACAGAGATAGTTGAAGAGGTTATTGAACAAGCTGTCGAAGAGGTTGAAGAGCCATTAACAAGAGAAGCCTTAATGTTTGAAGAATTTAATGCTCTCTCTCAAATCGAAGATAAGAAAGAATGGTTCTTGGCATACAAAGAGTTTATTGAAAAATATCCCGAATATGACAGACCTCAATCTATCTATGAAAAGTACAACGAAGATGAGATATACCTTATGCAGAGAGTAATCGAAACTGAAGTATATGGTTGCGACTTTGAAGCCAAGACTCACGTAGCAAGTGTTATTTTAAACAGAATCGAGGGAGATAATAAATTCCCCAACGATGCTACAACCGTTTGCACTGCTCCCGGTCAGTTCGTTTATAGCCGTAAGCAAATCTCCGAAGATACCAAACTCGCTTTGGAATACGCAGAAGAGATAGAAGATACAACTAATGGTGCTTTATATTTTAACAGTATGGCTCCAATGGATTCTTGGAATGGCAGAGAATTAATCTTTACAGATGAAGTCGGGCATTCCTTTTATTGAGGTGAATATGAAAAGTTTAGGGACATTAGTTATTTTAATCGCTTTGTTTTTGATAGCGGTTATACTGATAATTGATGATTGGAGAAGTAGAAAATGAATATTATATTTTGTGGAATCCGAGACGATGTGCAAATACTGTCGAAAGAAATAGGAGAAAGACATTATTACGGCGGTGAGTTTATTGAAAATTCAAATACAGAGATTAGCATCAAGAAATTGATAAGAGCAATAAGTCGAAACGACACATTGATTGTTGATTTGGATTTTATAGACACGACAACTGCAATCTTGTTTGCTCTTGCAGAAGAACACAATTTAGAAATCATCGGATATTACCACGAGGAAGAACCACAAAATACGAGATATTCAGCGATTTGTGATGTGATATTACATATAGACGATGTAATAGATTACATTGATTGAAAGGAGAAAAAGGATATGACACTGTACACTAATGGAACGAAAGATTGTAACGATTTAGAACTTGTTTTATTACAAAACAAAATCGAATTTACGGTTAATCAGAATTTAGAAGAAATGAAAGACAAAGGTATTATTGCCTTGCCTTGTCTGGAAGTCAATGGTAGATTGCTTAATTATTGTTGTGCTATGGAATACATAAGAGGACTGAATCGTGTATAGGATAGAAGAAGAATTTGATTATAACGGTTATCGTTGCGTTGTAACCTTTAACGAAATAGGTTACTACGAAGGATATATAGCCTTACACGAAGATGATGTATTCTATAATAAAAGTTGGTATTATATCAATGATAAACGAGCATTGTCCATTAAGATAGCATCAGCGGGAAGAACTACTCCAAAGAATGACGGTCATTTTTGGTTAGGTTTTATATGCGACGAGCAAGGGATAAAGCCAGACACCGATAGAGTAAAAGAAATTTGGGGAGACAAAGCGATGGTGCTTACTTTCTTGAATATGCAAAGGTTATCCCCTATCCCTAAAACGGGAAAGATAAGAGACATAGAATATGTCAAAGATAGGTTAAAAAAATTAGTGAATGAGGTCAGAGATGAAAATAGGAGACAGACTTCCAGAACTTAACTTTAAAATGAAAAACCATACAGAAGAACGATTAAAGAGCATGAAGTTCCACAGAGTGCTTGAAGCCCCAGAATTGTTCTATCTGAAGTTTCCGTTAATCAAAGGAGCAACAGGAAAGCCATTATTAGTGGGGAAGATAATCGTCAGCACTATCAATGGTGAAGTTAAGTGTTATTTGTATGGTCAAACCGGAGAGTTATATCCCGCGTTCTTTAACCACAACCACAATACCGATAGTTATATTTTCAAAATAAACAAATGGTATATTGATGAAATGAAAAAATACGGAATTAAGGAGATTAATGATGAGAAGAAATTGGAAGAAAAGTGATTTTGTAATGGTAAACAAAAAGAAAATAAACGATGAAACATTAGAACAACTCAAAGATGCGATTCAAACCCCTGATGCAATTCAGAAACCGCAATCATTTGAAATTATAAGGAGAGAAGAGATGGATAGGTCTTTAGATAAGTCAATTGCTATTGTAAAATTTAAAAAATTAAGAGATGATGTCGAGTTGCCGCTTCGTGCAACCGATGGCAGTGCGGGATATGATATTTGTGCTAACCTTGAAGAAGACATTACAATACTGCCAGATGAGGTAGTTAAAATCCCTACTGGTTTCTCAACGAGTTTTCGCAAAGATTATGTTGCTTTAATCTATTCGAGAAGTGGATTAGCATTAAAGAATGGACTCGTTGTGCGTCAAGGCACGGCAGTTATAGATTCAGACTATCGTGGTGAATGGTTTATTCCTCTTCATAATCAGTCAAGTCAACCTCAATTAATCCGTTCGGGAGATAGGATTGCTCAATTGTTAATTCAGCCTGTGTGTCGTATGAAAGCAATTGAAGTAGATGATTTGAATGAAACCCGAAGAGGACGCGGTGGTTTCGGTTCTACGGGTATTTAATATGATTAAGTTGACAGTTATGGAGTATATATTGTTTGGGTGTTTATGTTTAGGTACGATATCATTTGCGTTCTTAATGTTGACATTGGCACTTAAACAAATAAGAGATTTGAAAGAAGAAAAGAAATTGTCTAAAACAATCACTGACAAGTACGTGTGCAAAATCTGTGGTAAGCCTGCCGTGGCAAGAACATATCGTAATTTGTGTTCTTCATGTGTTGAAGGATTAAAAGAAAAAATTAAAGAGAGCAACAAAAAAATTGAACTCTTACAAGCATTAAAAGAGTTTAAAGAACAGGGGAATTGTGAATTATGTGGCTCTCAACTTTGTGATGGAACATTAGAATTTGCACAAGGTTGTCAAAAATTTAAAGAATTTGTAAAGGAGAAAAAAAGGAATGAATGATTTGGAATTCTTAACGGTAAAAGACATTCAAAGGATTCTAAAAATCGGTATCAATCAAGCATATAATTTATGCCAACGAGGAGATTTCCCTGTTATGAAGATTGGTTCGGCTTATAGAATACCTAAAGCAGAGTTTGTCCAATGGTGCGAAAATCAGTCTAAAAAGATTTGACACCCGCATAACTTTGTTGTAATATAATATCAAACCATCCGCGCTAAAGGTTTCCAATAGTGACAAATCGGACTGCTATAAAGGCGGTCCTTTTTGTTTGCAAAAAATCCCCGAGGGTTAGTCGGGGATTATCATTAAACAAATCTAACTTGTATCCAATATAAGTTGTAATAAAATTCTCCATCGTTCCAATATCCGTTAGGATAATCGCAATAGAAACATTCTCTCCATACTCTCATATTTTCAGCAGAGATTCCTCCATCGTAATAATCATAAGCATAAATATACAAGTCTCCGTGGTTATAATATAGTGAGTTAGGATTAAAGATTCTCAAAGGTACTCCTCCACCGAAAGTATTATACCAGAAACAATTATATCCTTCGTATCCATTCCAACAATTGTATAAATAATTATTTGCATATAGGTAACGATTATTATGATTATACATATTGTTGTTGTAATACACCGTATTAACTACAGCGCTACGATTAAATGTAATGGTAGCAACAGGGTCCGAGAAGGTGTAGCTATCGAAATATCTCGGTAAATCTCCGTGGCAATCATATTCAAATGCCGTATGTCCACTTACATCAATAGCATTGACAAGAGAAATAAATCCATTTCCGTTAAACATATTTGTTATATAAGAACTGTGTATATCTACGTCGGTTACTTTAGTTCTAGTAAATGCTCCATTGAAAATTTTGACTGATGATGGAATTGTAACGTGTTGTTTAAAATTTGGGCAACCAGCGAATGCACCAGCCATATATTCTACACCTAATGGTATATATATATTTTGATTAAAATTATTACAACCACCGAACATACTGCTCATGTCTTTTACTGTACTCGGAATAGATATGTTTTGATTGAAATAAGGACAACTACCAAACATACCCGATGTCTTTTCTGTACCCGTAGGAATCTGTATGTTGTGAGTCATATTCGTGCGTGAAAAACAACTAGATAAATCTAATGTTCCAGAAGGGAATTGTATGTCTTGGTCAAAATTAGTACAGCCACTAAATGTACCATAAAAATACTTGCCGGATGACGGCATTTTGATATTCTGATTGAGATTCGAACAAGAGGAGAATGTGCCTCCCATATGAATGACACTATCTGGTATGCCTTGGTTTGCATTGAAATTAAAACAACTGCTAAATGTACTATCCATTCGAACTACTCCACCGGGGATTGATTGTCCTGTTCTTAAATTAGAGCAATCAGAGAACGTGCTTTGCATATCTTTTAATCCAGAGGGAAGAGCAATTGCTCTATCGAGACTTTTGCAATTGTAAAAGGTACCATAAAGATTGGTTATACTACTGCTAAATGTCACTGCCGAGTTTAAATTGGTGCAGCCGCTAAAAATATAACCACCTTGTTGTGCATCATAATATACATTGTCTCCAGAGCCTTGCGGTCCATTTGAGGGGAAGGTTGGCACATAAATGGGTTTGTTTAAATTAGTACAATTATAGAAAAGACAATGTATATCAGAGTTTCTCGGCACTCTAATATTTTTATCTAAATTGCTACAATATGCAAAAGCGTATTCCGAATGACTATCATCTGGCAGTCTTATGTTTTGATTCAGATTGCCACAATAATAGAACATATCATAACAGTTTTGATTCACTCCTTGAGGAATGTTGATGTTGCGATTGAAATTATAACACGAATAAAACATCATACTCATATCTGTTGGCATTTGGTGAAAATGGACATTTCCATTAAAGCCAGACATATATGCAAATGCGTATTGATAATATCCGTCAGGAACATTGTTATTGTATTCATCAAGGCATTTGGCATACAACTCTATATTCGCATTATAAAACTTATTATTATATCCGTATACATTCACGCAGTATCTCCACTTTTTGGCATTAACAGGAATATTCAAGTCGCAATTGAAATCATTGCTTGCTACAAGATATTGCATATCTATTAAGTTGCCATAAGGGTCAATATTTATGGGGTGATTATAATTGTCAGCATAAATTAAACTGCCTGCGTTTGTAATATAACTCGGAATATCTACGGGGGAATTATAGTTTCTGCAACCACCAAATAAATAGTACATCGTATTATTTGTGAATATTACATTATCTCCCCAAGTTAGAGAATTAACCATTCCTTGATTATTACCATTAAAGAAATAAGCCATAATCTCCTCCTTTCTACCAACCAGTTATCAATTCTATTTGGACAGGACAGCCTTCGATATAGTTAGGAACAGTGACATCTCCATTATGAAAATATCCTACCCAATCATCAATTTTAACATAATTAACATAGCAGATACCATTGTCAATATGATAGCCAAAGAATCTGCTCCAATCAAAATCATTTCTCTTTGCCCAAATACAAGCCAAATCAAGAAACGATAATTCATAAACAGAGTTGGGTTCAAAGTTTGGGTAATCATTTATCCATTCAAAACTTCTTCCTACTCTGTTTGAGAAAGTCACATTATAGACAGTAGGACCAAAAGCAAGAGTCAAGTAACAATGAGAACTAGGGTTTATGACGATGTTCATGTTTGATGTAACATCTATAAATTTTGTCCACGAACCCAATGTACTTAACTCATCAATTCTATCTTGAACATTACCGCTGGGCTTACAATCCACATTGTTGGCTTGTAATCTGTCTATAATTATTTTTTCAATATCTTTGTAAGCCTTGTCCAGAATCTCCATATTCTTAACCCAAGTATCGAGATTCCAATATCTACTCCCAAGAGGAAGTGTTAAGTGTAAATATCTTGTGGAATCAGCCATCGTCTTCCTCCTCGTTTTCTTCCGGTGGCGTATGGTCAACTACTTCTTCCATAAGCCTACGTCTTAATAACATCATCTCTTGTGCATATGAAGAATTATCCATTATCTCTTAAACCATTTACAATCCAAATGCAAGAATGAAAGTTCATAAGTTGAATTGGGTTGAAAAACTGGTTCTCCTCCTTCCCATACAAAATCTTTTTCAGGTATAGATGCGCTAAAAGTTACTTGAGGTACAGTTGCTCCAAAAGATAGAACGAAATAAATGTGTGCGTAAGTTGCAACTGTTAGGTTTACATCTTCGGTTACTGTCATAATATATAAGTTGTCGATTTGCGAAGTCGATGCTAATTTATCAAGCGCGGTTTGAACATTATGAGCATCTAATCCGCTTTGTGAATTATCATAAGACACAAGGTCTGCGGTTACTTTCGATGTCTTTCCGCTTAATAGGGCATAGGCTTCGTCTAAAATTCTCATGTTATAGTTCCACGTGTTAATAGTAAAATACTCCATCTCCGATGGTAATTCTAAATTTAGGTTCTCGGTATATCTTGCCATTTATTTTCTCCTTTCAATTTATCATCTATATAAAACAAAAAGAGAGTCGTTAGACTCTCTCTCTGTAATGTTTTCACTTTTCAATTGAGCGAATGGCTTCCATAAAAGCTCTTCTTTCTGCTTCAGTTGAAGCGTTAGCCATCATTCTTTCAAGGTCTGCAATTTTCTCTTCACGAGTATGTCTTGCATAATTTCTTGAACTTCCATATGCATAATCTCTGTTATACATATTTCTTCCTCTTGAATATTCTTCGTCACCACGGTTACGCATTGCGTCGATGGTTTCGATGTAATATTCTGTCTTAACGGCTTTATAAACATTGTCAAGTTCTGTGGGAGTTAATTCTCCCTTTTTAACTACCTGACCGATTTCGTCTTCGAGCAGATAGCATAAGTCGTTTAATACGTGCATATCTTACTCCTTTCTTATGCGGTTCTCGTAATACGAACCGAACCATTTGAGACGTTAATTGAGGGTGCAGGGTCTGCTTCTGTAGAAATATATCTTACTGCGACAGTAAAGCAACAACCGCGTGGTACAGTGATTGAAGTCGTACTGGTTATATTACCTAATGTGTCAACATCAGTAGGAGAATAAGTAGCAATACTTTCTTCCTTTACTTCCCCATTCTCTGTGATTCCGATAGAGATGGGCACTACGGCTTCTCCGTCTTCGGGAATGGAAATGTTGCCATTAAAGGTAACGATATATCTTGCGAAACAGTTATGTGTGATTCCCCGGAGAATAAAAATTCCAGAGCCGTCATCGTGGTAAATTCCACCATTAGGGCAAGGAATAGAAGCATTGAATGGGATAGCATTGTTCAATGATACTGTAACAGGGCTATCTGCAATATATTCAGCCATTGAATCACCTCCTACATGCCACAGCTACATCCGTTGGTGCAAGAGAAGATATTTGTTTTTCCGTAAACCGGAACAGCCGGTACGGGGCAATTGCTTAATCTTGTATACAAATTATCTACAGCCGAATTCTGTCCTTGAAGGAGCTGTGCGGTCTGTGCAGTTTGAGAAGCATTAAGTGTTGCCATATTAAGTTGTGTGCGGAGATTTTCATTTTCTCGTTTGAAATTGTCTAACTCCAATGCACAGATTTTATCCAATATTGCTTGGGTCTGAGCCGTATTTGAAGCGATGATATCTCTAACACCGTTGTTTACGGTCTGTCTGTCTGAGCACGCTTCTGTTGCTACAGTATACTTGAGGTCTGCAATAGACTCTCTGTTAGAACAGCAACAATTCTGAAGGCTCATAGCGAGATTATTTAACTGACCAGAAAGATTCTGGTTGTCTGCAAATCTCTGATTCATTGAAGCAATCTGGTTAGAGTATGCGGTCTGCATAGCGTCCATAGCACGATTACAATCTGCTACTTCAGAAGAAGCAAATCCGTTAGAAATTGATGATTGAATTCCGCTAAGCTGGCTTGAAAGACCTGAAGTGTCAAAGCCACGATTAACATCATTCTGTGTTGCCGTATTCCACATATAAGGAAGTACACCTTCGTTGCCGCCAAAGCCGCCGAAGCCATTACCCCAACCGCCCATAAGAGCGAAAAGGAATAATATAACCCACCAGCCACCAAAGCCTCCACCGAAGCCGTCTCCACCATTACACATAGGAGATACGGGCATTACGATATTACCATTGTCTGATAACATAGTTTCTCCTTTCTACCAATAACTTTTTTGGTTAGCGGCTCATCACTTTTGATGAGTCGGTTTATTTACAACTTTTGCGCAAAGTAGTTGTATCAAATTTTAAACCCAAACATTTTGGCTTGTTGAATAATTTGGTTTAATGTATTTTGAGACATCTTTCCATTATTGAGTAAATATTGGACTGCCTGCTCGGGATTATTAGCATATTCTTGAGGTATGTTTACATTTCTATTCACTAACCATTGCATAGGATTGTTTTGGAATCTGTTAAACTCACTCATTATATTGTTTCCTTGCGTTGAATTAAAAAGATTATTTGGCATTTGTTTTCTCCTTCTTCTCTGGCTTTGTTATCAATTCCATTAAGTCATCGAATTTATCATTAAGAGAATTCATTGCTGCATCAAATGTATCTTTCTCAACATAATTCTTCGCTTCGATTTTCGGAGTATTATCTCTTTCTATGTAATCAAGAATCTTAAGAGGAAGCGGTCTGCCCATAATATCAACTGATTTGATATACAAGCAAGGGTCTTCCGAATCAAAAATAGGAACTGTATGACCGGGAGCAACAGGAAACGATTTCGCTCCTACTTCTCCTTGACACCAATTCATATCGTTTTGGGGATAATAGTTGTACATACTCACACCTCCGAAAAATAATATAACGGTACTTCATCTCCACAATCGTAGATGTCATAATAGTTTCCATCAACAACAGAAACTGCGTGACCATCTAATATTAGAATGAAATTACCTTTTGGGTTATCTCTACAAAAGTCTTTCACTGAATAACAGTTAGGACAAGTGTTAGGTATGATATGTTTTTTAAAACCTTGCTCCTTAAGATAAGCACCCCATACAGAATTGCTTGAGGGCATATCTTTCAATATTCTTCCTAAACGGGTGATGCCATCGTATACATCTACCCAATCGGACTCAGTTGAATGTGCTATTGCTCTTACTACGCAATCTCCAACGTGCTTATTATAAGGATTAAGATTTTTATAAACATACATATCACACCTCAACCGAGCGAGTTTTTGCCTTGTTTGCATAAGGACTTTCTCGGGTAAGACCACTTGTCTCGCTCGGTGTGAGATAATAATACAACAAATTTCGGAGTATGATTTACAATCTTTTGTTCGACTTTTTATCGAAAATATGCAACTAATTTTTTATAAGTTTTTTAGATTAAAGGTATAAATTTTATCCTTGCCCCGCAAGAAGCCATTACAAATTCGCATTGCATACCCTTACGGACGAATACTTCTTTAGAGAGAATGGGAATAGATGGACGTTTTTCAAAAGTAAATCCTGCCTGTCCGCTTGCTCCGTAGATATTAACTTGAGCAAACTCCTCATCGCTCTCAAATTCGAGCATAACATATCCAGCGGATGGGAACACATACTTATTATCTTTTGTATGCGTCTCGTCTATCTCTGTTATTTGTCCAAACCCATTACTGTCAATATCAGGTTTATCATCCCAATATGCTATATCGTCATCTGTAATAGACATGGTTGCAAAAGGAATGTCTGATAAAGAACGTACTCCATCGCCTATTTTGATACGAGGTATATCTATTCCATTCTCTGTACGATAATCGGAATAAATATAAAGCACTCCCTTACCAGATAAGAAGTCTGGTATCTTTGCCCATTCTCCCATAGAATGACAAACAACACACCTACTACAAGTGGTAGATTCTTGTGTGTTTATATGTCTTACATTTCGTCGCAATACTTCGTCTATCTTTGCTCGTATCTTACGCATATAGACGGCAACATTGGAAGCGGACATTCCTAATACGTCAGACACATAAACGTCTGTTTTGCCTTTGGCTTTTAATTCAAAGATTTGACTTTCCGTATCGGAAAAATTACACTCCATTCTGAATAAATCTAAGTCTTCTTCTAAAAATAAATTAAGCTGCATGGTACCTCCCTATTCTTTCCATGTTTTTTTAGAATACAATATAGTTTTTACAACACATCACAAAATCAATGTAATAAATATAATTACATCGATTATTCTTCTTCCAATAAAGGATGTTCAAAGTATTTGCTTTCCCAAAGCATACCTTTGTTTGTCATTAAAGCTGCTGAATGACAAGGCAATGTTGATACTGCGGCATAAGCCAATATAGTGTAATACTTGTTGTAAGCCGCTTCGATAGTCGGAAAACTATCAGTCAACGTTGCCACCGTACCATCAGCATTAGTCTGCATTTCAATTACTACGTATTTTTCGTCCATTTATTTGTCCTCCAATATTTTTAATCTTTGTTTAAGTAATGCAATTTCTTCTTTAAGCAAAGAAATCTCTTCTTTAAGAGAGTTAATATCTTCTTGTTGAAGTTGTTCCGTCTTAATTATAGGTGCTATGAACTCTTCATAACGAAGACCGTAGACGTATTCACCCGGTATTGGCACTTGCTTTTTATCATATATAGGATTTCCTTTAGAATCTCTTTGCCCTGAGAATACTGGAATATCTTTTAATTTTTTATCTTTGCAAAAAGCAGCAATGTCTATAGCCGTTATTCCAAGTTCTTCTAGTGAATCTTCGACATCTTGAGCTATCATGCCATAATGGGTTCGTCCAGAGTCTCCATCTTTAAATTTGTATGAAACTGGGTTAAGTGACATTATTAAAGTTCTAGCAAATTCATCAAGCGAAACAATATCTTTCTTTTCTTTCCTATCAGATGTTGAAATTGCAGAATTTGATGAATATATTTGTCCCCATCTTTCACTACTTTGACCAAGAGTCAAAGATTTATCAGTAAATGGCTTAAAAGTCCAAGCATTATTGTAAACGCCTAATGCTACTCTATAATTTGTTTCACCACTAGCAGAAGTAGTTGCTGATATTGTTAATTGTTGATTACCAGCTTGTATTAAAGTTATTTTTCCATTCAAATACAAATAATTATTACCTATTTGAAATTGGTTAGTACCATTACTTGCCCAAAACATTCCATTGCTCGGATTAAAATATATTCGACCTTTTCTTGCCCCCTCTACTCTATCTGCATCATCAGCATTTACAGAATATAAAACTCTATATGCTGCATTGCCTGTGGTGTTAGTCTGTGCTACATTGGCATCTGAAAAAACGGCATTCGATGGTACTGATTTTCCTATTGTATAGCCATTAAAATATCCAGCAAGGATATTACTCTTTGATGTATCGTTACTATAATTACAAAATTTATACGCCATACTACTAACAGCAGCTGCTTGTTCAGTATCAGCATTTCTATAATTGAAATAACAAATAGATTGATTACCACCACCGAAATTAATTTCGTTAGTATGAGTATATTTCAAATTACCATCAAATGCAGTAGATTTTGTTACACCATTTACTTCTAACTTATATGATGGCATTACATCATTTTCTATTAATTTTCCAATAGATACACAATTATTTTTAATTTGTAATCCTGGGATTAATGATTGCCATCTATTATTAGCAACATTTGCTCTATCTTCACCATTTACCCATATGAAACTAGACTTACCTTGTTGAGTTGCATAAACCATTGCTTCGTTTCCAGCTGTTTCATATGCTTCATAACAATACCACGATGAATTGTTTCTATGTACTATTTGAACCATATCAGCATTAAATGATAATGCTCCTGTCATAGTATCGCCAGACTTAGACACTTTTGTAGAAATATCTGGTATATCCGAACTTTTTGTAAATATGCCAGTAGCAGTTACCGAATAATTCCCGGTTGTTTTTCCGTCGATTATTGCGTATCTAGGATTCACAGAAGTTCTTGTGGACATAAATAAACAAAATAGTCCAATATTACTATTTCCGTTATTAGGTGCATTTAAACAAGCACCAATAGTATTACACCATCCAGTCATTCCAACACCAATATCCGTAGAAATATTTATTGGTCCTTCAAATGCTTTATTATTACCACTATTTAAACATAATGCGACTAAATCATCCAAAGATGACACCGTAACATTACCAACAACTCCTAGTGCTCCAACATTATTAGCACTGATACTAACATCTCCAGTCCGATAATTCTGTTCCGCAGAACCTTTTACGCCAGTTACTGAACTCGAACCGGGAAATGTATATCCAGTTCCATCAATTTCAATTCCGCTTAAAGTTTCTGTGGTGCTCTGTGGATTGGCTGAAACAACGCTCTTGCCACTCCAAGCCGTTTTCTCGGTATCAGTTACAAGTCTATGAGTTGAATCATCTGATAAATCCGAAAGGGAATCTGGAATCAAACTATCAACTTCAGTTTTGGTGTACATCAAACCTTTTAGTTTTGTAAGAAAATATTGCAGGACGTTCTTAGGTAAAATATCCCATGACATAAGCAATCACCGTCCTTACCATTCTTAACTACCGAATACAGTAGCAAACATCGTATCAATATCGCTTGTGGTTATCTCAACAAGGTCACTACTCTGTACATAACCGCTTAAGTCAATAGAAGTCTCACCAATCTTCTCATAAGCAGAGTCTGAAGATATCCAAATATACTCTTCATAGACGTTGCCTGTAGGTGGAGTTCCTGACTTCGGTAACAAATATATAACACCATTCTCACCAGTTTGAGGGAGAGCCTGTACTTTTCTAAATTCAACACCGACAACAGAGCCTACTGCATCATCAACATACTGCTTAATTACCTTATTTTGAACAGCATTTTCCGATACATCTGACATCTGTGTATCAATTGTTATTCCTTGAGGTTCAGGAGCGTATACATTGATAGTAGTTCCATCAATAGTAATCTCACCTATCTTTGTTCCCTGTGCTAAAGTCTGGGTAAAAGAAGTAGCTGTAGCACCAGCAGAAATTCCTTCAAGTTTAGTTTTAAGAGCGGAAGTAAAGTTCTCATCTGATAACTGTTTTGTTCCGTCCTTAGCAACCCATCCAGCCTGTAAAACGGCTTTGAGTTTTGTTAATATGTATAAAGTATCGACAGAGCCGATATAGTTTATTGTCTGTGACATTACATTCCTCCTCTTAAATGCCAAATACTGCGTTAAACATTCTATCTATTTCTGCGTATGCTAATTCGTTGTCTGCGTCTACTGCTCCAACTTCTTCTGCCGTGTAATTAGGCTTACTGGGTGTCTTTGCCCATTGCGGAACAGTAGGGTCTACTTCGTCTAAATCATAGGTTTCCGTATTAACCTTAATAGTTCTCATATGACCACTTGGTTCATCGGGAGGGTTAACTATAACCGTTGAACCCTCTCCGTTACCAATTAAAGTTCCTGTTTCTAATGTTGCTCCTATTTCCGAGTTCTGCGGTGCTACATCTGCTTCTAACAAATCAGGTGTTTGTATTTCTCCGTCAATGTTAGAAGTAGTTGTAATATCCGCTTCAAGAGGTTTACTATCTATTAAATCCGCATCAATATGCAGAGTAGTATTTATAGTACCGTCTATCATAAGATTTCCTCATTAAGAGTTCTACCCATTTTTATTGAGTAGATTTTCGTAGGAGCAACTCGTCCGCTATTAAGTTTAATACGGATTTGTAAGTTGAGCATACCATAGTCATATGAGAGTGTATCAGCTTGCGAAAGTTCGATAGAAATAGTTTTGTTTTCTTGGTCAATCGTTGGGTCATTAAATACCTTTTGATTGCGTCCTCTGTCATCTTCGAGAGTAACTTGTGCTTTTGCTATATCGCTCATTTCAAAGTCAATATTACGAAGATGAACCATAATAGTAGGGGTAGTTCCCCTATATATCTCCACTTTTGTGGGGATAATTTCACAAGTAGGAATCACTTATAGTCCCTCCTTATCCGTTTATAAGTTTGTCCCAAGTCTTCGGACCAACTTTACCGTCTACCACAAGCCCAGAATCTTTCTGGAATTGTCGAACCGCCTTGTCGCAACCGGGACCAAAAACTGAGTCACAACCTTTAGGGTCATATCCTTTGCTTACAAGAATCCGTTGAAGTTTAAGAACATAAGAACCCCTCGTGGTATACGTTTTTGTTTTTGCATTATATACCATACGCAATAAGGGATATTTGCTCACATCTACTTTGGTAGGTTGAGAAGGTTGCGTTGTACCAGAGTACGAAACCCAAGGAGTAAATAATCCGTGTTGTGTCCATACTCCTCTCGCTTCACCGCCTTTGCATTCGCGTCTTGTTCCGTTGGTATCAACCCAAGAATAAACTACACCGTTACCAAATGCAGGTGTACATTCGATTACATTATAGGTTTTGCCATTACGAACAACTTCTTTGGCTATATACGTGCCAACGTGTCCAGACATATACAGTAAAGAAACGGCATTAAGTTTGGTAAAGTCTTTAGAAATATTAGAGCATTGCTGTAAAAGCCTATACTCCGAACAATCACCCGTGTTACTTAAGTTTGCTTGATAATAACCAACGGTGTTGTTATTAATGTCGTAGCCGTTCAATAAAGCCTTTAAGAGATTATTGCAATCAAAAGACCTTGCAAGTTCGTTATAAGGATTATAGTTCCATCTAGTCTTTTTACTTACAATATCTGAAAATTCTTTTTGACTTTTAGGCGGTGCAACCAAACCTAAATTATACGGATATTTATTTTTATAAAATGTTTTTTTATTAGCAAGTGTTTCAAGTCTTGCGACTAATTCATCACTTGTCATAATTACTTTTGCCATATACTTCTCCTTTCAATCATTAATTTATTCATTGTATGCAAATACTACTATTGTATTATCAGCAACTGTACCTCCTGAATATGTAAAGTTTAAAGTTGTTGAATCGCTTGTAAGTTCTTGAGATGCGTGATAACTGTATCGGCTAAACTTGTCGCTTTCTACTGTTAATGGAATACTTGTTCCGTTCATGGCAAGCGTTATGCTGTTGGAATCGGTCGAATCCATACCAACAAATACAACAATATGGTCATAAACTTTACTTAATTCTATGCTAATGTTTGATACATCAATAGTTGCTCCGATTTCATATTCTGACGGAAGTCTGCTCATTCCAATAGCACCGAACATATCATAATAAGCACCGCCATCTGAGTAAGGGAAATATCCTATCAAAGTCTTATTGCTTGGAAGTCGAATAGCAATTCCTGCTGAAGCATATCTATTGCCTGATAATCCATATATTTCACTTGCACCGCCGAGAGCGTTTACAGAAATAGCACCTGTATATACATTATCTGCAATCAATCCACAAATAAATGCTATTTGATAATCGTTTGTAAATGTTACAGAAACAGGAACTGACCTTCCGCTTTGGTCTTGCACTATTGAATGTAAAATCTCTTTTTCGAAAGGAACAATTGGTTCTGGAGCTTCTTTTACATCAAACTTAATAGCTGTGTAAGTACAAGCTTTTCCTTGCGTATTTCCACCATTTACTCGATACTTAAATCCAGTATCTGTTAAATCCGTTATACCAGTTTCTCCTTCTACACTTTCTGGAGTAATTGCATAAATAACAGATTCCATCGGTCTTAAATCCCATACGGAAGCTGGATGGTCTGTTTCTTCATACCAAGCAGTGCTTAAATATGTTGCTCTTGTGAATCCATTACCAAATTCCATATCAACCATAACAAGGTCTGGTTTAAATCCACAGTCTACTTCTACTTTTTGCTGAGATGCAGTACCTGATGTAAATGAGCCTGTTGCCTTGATGTATTTACTACCACCAGCTAAAATATCATCAATGTTAGTACCCATGAGGTTTTGCCATAAGTTATTAACTTTAGCAAAGGAATCAAGAATCCCACCATCAGTAAATGCGTCAGGGTTAACAAACGGATTTTCTTGATAAACAGGAAAGCCTTGTGTTGAAACGGGAGATTCTGTTAAATCAAGAACTCCGTAAAATGTTCCTGCTTTATATTGTGTCCAACCGGGAATATAGGTATGTAATGTCATACCATCTCCCCAATCTCCTATTGCAAGTAATCCTGTTTGTGTTGTTGAATCTGCCGTGTCATAAGTGCAACAAGCCTTTAAATATCCACTTGTTATATCGCTTAAATAAGCAAGCAAATCAGTGTCCGTTATAGCAATACCGCTTGAATCTTTCGTAAGTCCGACAATATATAATTTTAAATCAGTAGCATCATTTTTGTTTTCAACAACAACTATCTTATTATCCATAAAATAATGCTTTTCATAACTACCATATTTCAAATATAATTGTCCATCACCGCCAATACTAGAAGAAGGGTCAGAAGTACCTTTAAGGATATTGGCTATTTCGGTAGTTCCAATAGCCATGCGTTTAGACTTCACTCCGTCTATATAAATTGTAGCCATAAAATCTCCTTTCGCAAAGATAGTGAGAGGTATTTCACTCCCACTATCTTAAGTTTGTTTAATGTTTGTAATTTTCTTTAAGAATGAACAATTACTTGTGCTGAAGCTTCAAGCCATATTTCATCAATGTAATAATAAGCATTCTCATCTGTATAATTTTCTGCCCCTAAAAATATTCCGTCTGTATTATATAATGCAATTAATATAAATAAATAATCCGTTCCACTGCTTATATAATCAGTATTATACGAATATCTATCTGTTCCATACTGAATAATGTCATATAAATTTTGAGTGGGAACATTTCTTCCTGTTTGTAATGGGTAACTATTTATATTTCCTGCTCTGACTTTTAGATAAACGCTATACTGTGTTACACTGCTATCCAAGCCACTCACATCATCAACTACTACACCAGCATGAGTTCCTGTGCACTTTAAACTTCCGTTTTCTACGGATGTTTTATATCCATATAAACTTAAAATATCTTGATTTTTCCATTCACCATCTTTAAACAGATATGTCCTATCATCTGGCTGTGGACTTCCGCCACTTATTTTACAAGGGTAATTAAAGGTTTGTCTCTCTCTATCCGTAGGTACATCCGCATCTGTTCTTTCGTCTAACAAATCCCAATTCGTTCCGTCAACACTGCTATATAATTTCCACGAAACAGGGTCACGACTGATTTCATCATTAGCAGTTACAAAACAATATGACGAAGTGTTTGTCAATGTGATTGTTTCACCTAAATTGATAATAATATTACACTCATTCTCTTGGACGCTTCCCCAATCTTGTGTGTTAAATTTTGTGTTAGTGTTATCATCAATTAACTTATCAATAGTTTCTCCCGAAACGCCTGTCATATCGCTTGAAATAGAAACATTACTGTTCCAAACATATTTCTCTGCATTTTGATATAATCTAAATTCAGCGATTTGTATACATCCACCAGCAGGAACACTTCTTGACTTTGTAATTTGCCATTTAAGATAAGAAACAGTCTTAGGTGGATTACTAGCATAAGTGATTTCATCAACGTTAGTACCTATAAGGCTTTGCCATTGGTCGTTAACTTTGGCAAAGGAAGACAAAATAGGGCGACTTGGCATATCCAATATGACAGATGAACTAATATCAAAATTACCAGTTCCGTCGTTAGAATAAAATTCACCACTAACTGCTTCAAACATTCCTATTTCGTTAGTTGCGTTATTTACAGCAGGAATAAAGTATTTGTGCAATTCTCCGCTTTTCCATATTTTTATATAATATATTCTCGCATTAATTGCCGGAGAATGCTGTTGCATAGTAAATATAGATACTTCCAAGCTCGCAGGAACTCTGCTCCAATTGGGGGTTGCAACACTAGTTCCATCTAATAGCAATTCAGATTGAGTTGCTTTATATATATGGTCATCAGTATCTATCGACAGACTTGCAGTGCCTCCTCCTCCAACATAAAATAAAGTATTGCCATTATACACTTGAACATCTGTGTCTTGATTTGGAGAATAAGCTCCAAAAAAAGCGGTGTTGTTTGCAGGGGTGCCTGTCCATTTGGCTTTTATTTCAAATTCACAATCTGAACTCCAATAAAATCCAGTATTAATATATGGTCCAGCCGTACTTCCAACTTCAATGTATTCTCTTAATGAAAGGTCCGCATACTTCAAATACAACTGTCCATTATCGCCAATAGAAGAAGCGGGGTCAGAAGTTCCTTTGAGGATATTTGCTATTCTTGTTTCTACTTTATTACTTTTAAAATAAGCCATTATGATATCCTCACTTTCACATTAAGATTTTCTGCTTGAGCAGGGAAGGTAACTTTCACTCCATAAGCGCTATTTCTTCCGTAAATTTCCATCTCTCCAACAAAGATACTTGCGCCACCATAAACAGTAAACGCGGTTTCACTATAAAGTCTGACATAGGAATACTGATTACTATCACAAGTGAAATCAAGTTCTATTTCTTCGCCATAAGGTGCGCTAATAGAAACAGCAGAAGATATATCTGTCCAGCTTGTTCCATCATTCGAACCTTGAATCTTTGCAGAGCCTGTATAGGCTCCATTATTACAGTACACATATACTTTAACTTCGTCTATGTACTTTGCAGTAGCAAAATGATATTGTAACCAACAAGGGGCATCTCCGTTTCCCGGAAGCCAAGCATAATACGGGCTCGCATAAGTGCCACTTGACACGCCCTTTATTCCATCGAATGCTTTCCAAGGTACCACCTCTGCCGTATCATTAGAAGAAGCCGTAACTTTGGTATCATCAGCACTTGATAAAATATCGTTTATCAATGACGGTTCATTAGCAAGTACCATATCCGTATGGCTGACTTCAATAGGGTCTGTGAAAGCCTCAAAAGTTGAATTGTCCGTTATGGCATCATCGCTCAAAATTATTTCTGTTTCTCCCGCGGGTAAGACTCCCGTTATATCTTTCCAAGGAAGTTCCTCTTCGTCAGTAACATTAATAATTCCTACCTTTTCTGCTTCTGTTAATTGGTCAAATTCTGCTTTAGTCATAGAACGAGAAACTTCAACAACTGTTTTTCCATTTGTAGAATCATCACGTGAATATGCTCCTCTGAATTGTAAATTACTTTCTTGAGCAAGAGATGTTCCATTATCGTCTAAAATAGTATGACCACCACCACCGCTACTTTCGCCTACATTTATTGGATAAAAAGCCATTATGAATCACCTCCTGTCACAAAGTCTATTCCATCTATGGCAACATTATAGGAGCCATTAAGACCATTATCATAATAACTCATATTTCCCGTAATCATTCCATCAAAGAACATAATGTACAGATAAGTATTCGTTAGATTCGAAGGAGTACAAGGGATTTCAAGAGTGTAATCTTCTTCTTCGACGGTAGAATTATTGTTCTCAAATTGATAGAATCCCGGTATCCTTAAAAATCCATCACCGCCACCAGTTGAACCAGAATATAAAGTATCGCTATTTATGAATCTTACACCAGTATATCCGCTCATCCTAAAGGTATTAAAGTGTAATTTAAGTGCCGACAGAGTAGACGGAATAGCCCCTACCATGTTGCTTATATTGATACCAATTGCACCTAAAGTTGTCCAATCGATTCGAGTATCATTTCCTGAAATCTGTAAGCCATCGCCTGTATCATTTACAGAAGATACTGCATCATCATAATAGAACCAAGATTTATCTGTCTGCAAATGACTTAAATCAATGTCATAAGTATGATTTGTATTAACCTTAGTCACTCTAACCATAACATCTAAATTCTCTGTCTGTACGGGGAATGTCAAAGTAACACTACCCTTGGCAATAACCATATTAGTAGCCTTAACTCCCACTTTGCTCGCATAAGGATTAACAACAGAGTTTGCCTTAATCTTACTACTTGTTAAAACAATTTGTGTTTGTCCTGCTTCAAGAGTTCCGACAACATCTGTCCATTCTGCTGAGCCACCGCCATTAAACTTCAAGCCGTAGATTTCTTTTACATACCAACTATTATTATTGGCTATGCATTCTAATTCATCAACATCATTTACTCTGTAATAGGTGAACCAAGCATCATTATAAACACCGAATGCTTTTGCTGTTCCTATTGCGTTCTCCATGTCTCTCGCCGAGTAAATTGCATTTTCCGTGTAATCTACTCCATTGTAAGTGTACCAAGAAACAAGCTCAACCATATCAAAATCTGCAATGCTTTGGCTTAATGATACAACTGTTTCTGTTTCAGATGCGACATATAATTGCGTTCTTTCGAATCCGCTATCTCCAGAACCACCTCCAACAATCTCATAAATATCATTTCCAATTTGAATTTTGGTTAAAGTATCTGTTGCTTCACCTTCGGGGTTAGCGATAACAGTTGTTCCACTGCTCGTACCTATATAACCATAATCAGACGTACCCTCACTAGGATATGGAGTATCATCATTTAATACATCAATAAATCTACCAACGTTTCCCTTCCACTGTGACGGAACCAAATCATATGTTAAAACATCATTTTTATATATTTTGATTTCTCCAATGGTACCAGAACCCCTATAGTTAGAACCAAATACGCATATAGGTCTATGAACAGAATGTTTTGCTGGTGTTTGTGATGTATAAGTCGTTCCATTGACAATCATGTAATCATATCCAAGCTCAATGTAGTCATAGTCCTCAGTGCTTCTCGGCGCTTTAATGTATGTATAATCGTTTGCTACAGCATAACTATAAATCGGTTCCCCGTTTTCAACAGTCATATACAACAGATAATCGCTATTACCAGCAAAAGAACTACCAATTATCGTTTGATTATCAGCGGCAGCATCACTGCTCCAAAACTTAAATTGAATCTTAAGAATATCATTTTCGTCCGAATAAACAGGTAGAGTAGAATAACAATTTCCATCTGCCGTAAGATATCCACCTTCATCAGAACTTGTAGGAATCTCATAAATATCATTTCCAATTTGGATGGTATTTAATTCACCTGTAGGAGTTCCTTGGGGATTAGGTATAACTGTAGTTCCGCTACCTCCAGATGGAATATTGTAATTAGTTCCACCTATGGCAATCTTTGTCAAATCTGTACTTGCAGTTCCAGACGGGTTTGCTTCAACTCCAACAAGTCCTGAAAGTTTGTTTTTTTCTGTAGTAGTATAGTTGTTGTCTGTGTGAACATAACTTGCATCTGCTACAAAGTTAGAGTCGTTGGTCAAATCAGATGTTTTTGTAGGTGGAGTGGGAGCATATACATTCTGAGGAACTCCGTCTATTTCAATTTCGGCAATCTTCGTTCCGCTTGATTGTATCTGTGTCCATTCAACACCTGTGGCTTCTTTTTCGACTGCATTAAATGTAATATTACCACTTGTAAGAGTTCCCATGGTGTCACCTTCATCGTAGTAAGTACCACCATTTTCAAAGGAACCTGTCTTTGCAACGAAATTAAAACAAGCATTGTTTCTATCCCAATTGATAGTTACGTTCTGATAATCACCTGTTGTCCAACCGGCAATAATTTGGGCATACTCAACAATCACAGCGGTTGTAACTGTTTCTCCGTCCGTCCATTGAACATATAAAGTATAGTTGGCTGCTGCCGAAGAACCATCAGTAAAGAATGTATACACTTCTCCTGTTGGTATATAGCCACCGCCACCCCCGGATTCGTCTGCGTTCTCCCATTTGCCAGTCGTTGCGTTATATTTAAGCACTTGTCCGTTTGACGGATTTGCCAATGTGACATCAGTTAAATCATTTAGTGCCGAAGCTCCTCCAGAAGAAGCAGGCGCATAAATAGTATAGGGCGTTCCATTGATAGTGATAGTACCAACAGCAGTTCCAGAAACTAATGTTTGAGTAAACGATGTTGCCGTCGCATTAGGTTGAATAGCAGATAATTTATTCTTTTCAGTTGTCGTGTAGTTATTATCTGTATGGACATAGTTAGCATCCGTAATGGCTAATCCAGCGAATTCGTCTATCTTATCATAGTTACTATTGATAACATCAACATCAACTCGCTCATTACCCGCGGGCTTAACTAATTCCAAATTTGTTGTAGTTGTACTCACGATACTCCTTTCCACTTGGTATCAATGAAGTCGTCCCAAGTTTTAGCACTGGCTTCTGTCCAAGTATAATCGTACATAAATTCTTCGATGTCCTTTGTATAAGAGATGGTTAAGTATTTTACATTACAGTTAATACTCGGACATACATAAATTTTACCATTCTCTTGCTTGATTTGTGTTCCACCACTTATTGCTCCGTCTGTATATTCTCCCTTAATAAGCATATCTATCTCATTGGGAGCATCGCATACTTCATTCCATTGTCCTGCCGTACAAGACACGGGGTTACGCATAACAATAGTGGATTGATAAAGTCTTTCATTGTTAATCCAAGTGATTCCTAATAGTTGTTCTATCTCGGAATAATTAACACCAGAAGCGGAAGCCGACAGAACTCCGTCAGCCACCGTTACTGATATACCATCTGGTTTAACAATACCAAAACTTTCTAATGTTGCTTTTTCTGTTTTCTTGACAAACGTATTATCAAGATGTGTTTTGAACCTCTGCAAGTGAGGTTTATCGACTAATCCTTTTCCCATAAATCCTCCCTTACATTAAATCCTGATTACCGTATAATTCAGAGTTTCTAAAGCCACTCATATACTTGTAGGTCATAAGATACAAATTGCCCGGTTCTCTTCTGTACAACGGATAGAATGTAGACATATTAATTGTCGTTGTGCCTTGGTCAAAATCGTGAGACACTGATTGAACAATAAAATCGTCAACAAAATTATAACCGCTTTTCTTATAACTAATCTTCATATTAGGTTCTACAAATGGCATTAATTTAGTTGTGATAGAAACTGTATCAGACAATCTTGCGTTCTTCCAGTTCTCGTATTCGGCACGCTCAATAGCCAATTCGTCCGAACGGATATTTGAAAACTCTCCGTCGGCTTTAACATCAAGTCTATCTCCTAATTTCTGTACAACAAAAGGAGAATCGGGTTGAAGTGTAAATGTAACGTGTCGGCAATTCAAAAAGATTTTATAATAATCTTCCGAATACTTCATAACATATCGCTGAACACCCATATCATCTATATACGGAACTTGTGGACCTACTTCCCCATTGGTCAAAACATTGAGAGCGTGCGCTTGTGCCACACCTACATAATAAATTTGGTGAGTATAATTATCATCGCTGATTCTTATCTTTGCAATTTGGAATACGTGTATCTCATTCAAATCAAAATAGTTTGCACCTATAGGCTGTTTGGTAGAAAAATCAATTATAGGCAACGGAGACAAATCATTGATACGCATCATTTGAGCCGTATTACTGTTCTCTACGAACTTAACACCAAACCTAGTAGATGTTCTGTAATCGTCAGAATATCCGTCTAATATAACTACGTAATCACTGCTTGCAATATTGGCTTTGTTTAAGAAAATAGCAGCATAAGAATCTGGCAATCGTCCCCAATTATCATAATTGCAAGTATAGAACGCTTGCCCCGAATAATATTGCCCGCCTAAACTCCAAGAAGATAAATAATCATAAGCAGAAGACAAAATTAATGTATGATTGCTAAAGGAAATATGTATGTCATACCAGTCTTCGTTTGTATTTGTATATTCTCCAAACGTATAAGTCTTCTCTTTGCTATATGTACCAGAACCCGGAACACCAGCACCCATTATAGTTCGAACCAATCGAACACTATAAGTAGAAGATTCTTGAGAAGGTGTTCCAAACCAAACTTGATATGAAAAATCAACTCTGTCCGCGTGTACTACACTATTGGCATACCAATCGGCATCAAGAGTTGCTCCCCATACTTCGCATACATTACGAACAGTAGTAAGGTCTGTAGATACATTCTCGGATATAACCATATCTATATAATCTTCATACTGAAAATCATAGTCTTCGGTATATTCGCTCGGTATCATATTTACTCTAAAAGTTCCGTACTCATCGAAGTATGCTTCATAGTTAGGATAAAGGTTTACGAGTTCGGATATAATGTCCCAGTTCGTACAACCAATAGAAAATTCAAGGTCATAAGGAACTGTATTCCACAAAGGATATCTTGCTCTATATTCTTGCCAATTCCATTCTGGATGGTCTGGGTGTGGCATACAATAATATTCGCCTATGTCGTCAACCACATATCTATTCATTCTAGGACCACCCGGCACATATTCTGTAATTCCGCAAGCTTCCAATTGTTTTGTTATATAACCTTTAATTGTACTATATTCCAATGGTTCTCCAGTTTCGGGGTCTTCTTTATACGCAGGACAGACAATAGTAGGAGCGCCACCAATTTGTCCATTGATAGTTCCGTCTAACTTTGCCATCCAATCCGACAATTCAATTGTCATCAAGTTCGTTGATGAATCATAAGTTGCATTTGCGCTCGTATAAAGAAATTCTCCCATATGGAAAGTTACACCATTGACATACAATGTTACAGTTACATTTTTATTTAACCACACAAGTGATTGCTCGGAGATATTGGTTATTTGGTCTGTAGGAGTTATGCTAAAAGAAGCAGTTCTTCGTACTGCTGAATTACCATCAAGGTTAATACTTCCCCCGTTACATATACCTTTAAATTCATCAATATATGTTCCGTCTTGTTCACTAACCGTTAAAGTAATATTGGCACGAATAATATGCTTCCTAACAGCTTCCCATTGTGCAGGCGTTATCATGTACCACTCCAATATTTACTGGGAACATTTATAAGACCGTTTTCGTACAAATCGTTTTCCGATTCGACTTCTCCGATTTCAATCCAACCGAATTCAATTTGTCTTGCACCGTCTACTTCCGCAGTAGAAAATAAACTGCTATCACTTATTCCATCAGATTTAATTCCGACTAACCACATTTCTCCAGAAACAGATTTGAGAAGTTTACCTAATCCATTGCAAAGGAATGAAACAAACTTCTCTCTGTATTCCCAGTTTTGGTCTGTCTCAAACTGAATATTGTTTTCTTCTCCAACCATTTTAAGCCATACTCCTTGAGCAGTACCCTCTTTATATTGGGCATTGCCTATAGAATAGTAACTTGGTTTCTTTGTCATTAAAGGTGTGTTTAAAACAAATGGTCTTATTGTATTGGTATTGATAGGAAAAGCATTTAACGGTGTCGCATATGTCTCTCCGCTATCCTTGATAACCAATAAGTCAAACATACATTTAATTTCAAAGGTTTGTGATTCGATAATATTATAGCTCGTCGAATCTATGTCGTGTATATAGTCAACTTTGTATTGATAAGTAACATTATTTCTACAAAGATAATCGTCAAAAGTAAATGTTAAGTCTGCCGTCGTACTTACTGTTTTGAGGTATACGGAAACAAACACAAACTTTGATGATATTTTCTTACTAATTCTAACTTTATTAACTCCCGAAGGTATACTCCCGGGAGATGTTTGTACCGTAATGCACCCGTAATGTGGGTGATTAGTACAAGATACGTTTATCGCCATATTCCCTCCTTATGCAAACATAGCATCTATTTCTTCATTCGTGATTATATCATCATCACCAATGCTACCACCTTCTCCTGTCTCTCCCGTACCGCTATTACGTGATAGATTAGCGCTAGATACTTTCTTTGCTATGATATATTTTCTTTTAAAATCTCCGTTAGGAGAATGTATCCATACGGTATCTCCCTCTTTAAAACCAAGACCGGAGCCGTTTGGAACTTTATAATTTTGATTACTTATTTTTACGGTATATGCGTCATCTTTGTCTGGTATACTGACTATGATGCCCGATATATCCATATTCATTAAATGTTCTGTTCGTTTACCTATAGCATAATCTATAGTCTTCAATATACTGTCAGTGACTGCCATATTACCTCCCTGAATAAAGAGGGAGACACGAAGTCTCCCTCCCTAAACTAATTGAAAAACTGTGTTGCCCTTCTCTGTAATTGTTCAAACTCTCTAAACAAATCACTTGCTTTACTTGAGTCTGTAATGTTCGGCAACGAAACATTAAATGTCTGATTAATCGTTTGACCCGCACCCGTTGAAAGAGCAGGGGTTAATCCGCTCTTAAGCCCACTCGCAATACCAACCGCTTGAGCGGCAATAGCATTCTGTAACGGAGAACTTGTTCCGTTAGCAAATGAATGGAGCATAGCAAACTTTTTAGGATTAAGATTCTTTAACGGAACATACTTGGATTTGAGTATCTTTTCTGTTTCTTCTGCGTTAAATATCTTTTCTCCACCCTTCATCTTCATCAAGGTAGGAGAGTCAACGATTGTGGCTTCGCCTTTGTCTTTATCAAGAACGATTTCTGTTCCTAATTCACCTACAAGAGTATCTCCTGCTTTAGCAGAATCCGTACCAGAGAATTTAGCCTTAACTTTCTTTTCAATCTTTCGACTGAGGATATTTTTGGCTTGATTCTTGGCAGCTTGCTTTGCAAGTTCATCTGCTTCTTTGTTGGATTTTCCTCTGCCCTTAAGGTTATTATATGTTTGTTTATAGAACTTATCATAAGCGCCATTATAGTCGGCTTGTTGCTGAGCGCTAGCGGCATCCGATGTCGGATACTCTTTGCCATTATAAACATACACATATTGGGGTGTCTTATTTCGAGAAATGTCTCCACCTTTAGTGTTGCCACCAGTTTGGGCGTGACCAGTATCTGAGAAGTCGCTTCCTCCTCCACCACCATCGCCCTGATTACCGCCACCGCCTCCACCAGAATTACCTGTAGGATTAGGCTGATAATCTAATTCGGCTTGTCTTGCCGCAAGATATGCGTCTTTCTGGGCTTGTTGTAAAGCAACATATTGATTTGTGAAATCTTCAAGTATCTTTTGACGGTCTGCAAATATCTGTTGCTCCCAATCTTTGCCGAGAATTTCTTCTGCTCTCATATCCTCAATAGAATGTTGAAGCACGGAAGATACTTCTCCCCACGCTTCTGATAATTCATTGAGTGATTTAATCTGTTCATCAATCGCATCAGTTTCACGTTTCATTGAATCTTGAAGAGTGGTAATTCTTCTCTGCAAATCAGAAACGGTCTTATCTAATTGCGCCTTACGGACATTTTCTTGAGCATCTGCAATACCTTGCAAGTCTGCTTCGTAGTAGAAACCTCTTGATTCAGAATACATAAGCCTTGTTCTTTGATGTTGCGCTCTAGCCAACTGGTATTGAGCACGAGACAAAGCCATATTCCTGTCAATTTCATCGTTCTCTTCTTGAAGTGCATCAATCTTCTTTTGAATTTCTTCAATCTGAAGATTGTAACTTTCTTCAATTGACTCTTTCTCTTTATCTAAAGAGTCTATCTGTTCTTTAATCTTTCTCTGAACGGCACTTATAACTTTATCATACTCGCTTACTTGTTTCTCATACAGATTTGCTATGTAGTCATAGTATTCTGATGCCGTTATCTTTCCTTCTTGGTAATACTGCTCGATTACAGCACGAGATTTATTGACGTAATTCTTAAATGTCTCAACTCCTGCATCTAATTCCGCATCATACATTGCAAGTATCTTATCTAATGTCTCTTTAAAGGCTTTCGCCGCTTCGGAACCTGCCTTGCTTGCAGAATCAACCGCTCCACCATAATCAAGGTTTAAATCAACCGTATAGTCTAACTCTGGATGTTGACCATAGATTTCGTCCAAGACATCTTGCGAAAGCGTGTCAATACTGCCTAGCCAATCCTCAAGATATTGTTTTTCTCCCGTTATGGATTTCCATTCTTCGTAAACACCTCGGTCATTATAATACTTCGAGGAATCCGTTCCGTGTTTCTTGTAGAAATCCTCTTCTCGCTTACTGAGCGCATCGGCTCTCTCTTGATATTTCTGCTGATTCTCAAGTTTATACTTAAGTTCAGTGACTTTCTTACCACCAAGGTCTGCAAGATTGATAAGTTGCAAGAGATAGTTAATGTCGTCTTGATTTCTTAATGCGGAATCTTTTGCTAATTCTTTCTTAAGAGCAAACAAAGCAACCGCTTGTGCGGCTTCGCCCGACATATTTGCTTCTTGCATCAACAATACAATTTCTTCTGTGGTTAATTTATCAAGATTTTCAGTAGACACAACAAGGTCATCTCTACCTTTCTTCTCTGCTACTTCTGCGTTCATCAACTCAAGAGTTGCACGGATTTCGTTTTCAAGAGAAGCCTTTCTTTCAAGAGATTGTTTAATGGCTTTATCTGCACTTGCTTCTGTAATACCAGATGCAACGAGTTGCTGTTTAACCCAATCTTTATTGGCTTCTGTTAATTCTCCTAATGCACTTTCTTGAATAGCATATTCTGTAACAATAGCATCAAAGTATTCTTGAAGATTCTTCTCGCCACTCATTACGGCTTCTTCAAATGCTTGATAGGATTCTAGGTTGCCGAATGTATCTTGTATTCCAGCAAGTGTACTCGCATCAATAAATTTACCCTTCTTGAATTTCTGATAAGCATCATCAAGGCTATCAATACCCGTCTTATATTTATTCAATACATCAACAGCGTTTTGTTGTGCCATTTGGTTAATGGTGTCTATCATGTCGGAGATATTCTTATCTGCGTCTTCTGCTGATATACCCAATGCGTCAAGGATATCTTTATAATGTTCATAACTCTTGAGTGTTGTTTCGTCGAGTTTACCTACTTGAGCCATGCCCACAAGTTCATCTCTGATTTTAGCCCAAGAAGTTGAATTGGTTAAATTTCCTCCAGAAGAAAGAAGTTCACCAAGTCGTGTAGCGTCATGCGTATCAGAGAACTGAACCGTTGTTTGTTTAGTCTCGTGTTCGGGAAGAGAAACATAATATTCAAGAGTATTATCTGCTGGCAATTGTGCCTTACCATTATTGGAATCCTTTGTATTGATTCTCTTATTCCTATTGTTCTGGTATATCTCGATGAAATCCAAAATCCATTGAGGAGGTTCTGGCATTGATTCTAACCTATCGGCAAGAGCCGTAAGAAGACGGTTAGTTATTTCATCAAGAGCAGATACAAATTGGTTGAGATATCCGAATATTACATCAAGACCCCTTGCTGTTTCTGCCACAACTTGCGATATCTTTTGAAATGCAAGTTCAACTAACTTCAAAGGAGTAATGGCGGCAGTAGCGAAATCTAATAAATCAAATGACTTAAATATTTCAGCAAGCAAAGGAGAAACCTCTTCCAATATATCAATAATAGTTTCCCTAAACGGACTCAACGTTTCCGTGATAGAATCCCATGAACGTTTGATGGAGTCTAAAGATTGTTGAACTTCTTCAAAAACACTACCATCAAATCCAGCCGCTTGTAAGAAAGTATTTCTTGAATCCCATTGTGTAATGAGGTTTTTGAAAGCATCTTCAAGCCCAACATCTTCGATATCTTGAATGAACTGTAAAACATCTCTAATTGAATATAAAACATCAAGAAGTTGTCTAGCTTCGTACTCGTCATATAATTCCGCATCGGTTCCTTGGCTTACAAGGCGATTATACTCTAACGCATTATCAGTTAATTGCGCTCTTTCTTTTCCTAAATCTTTTGTCGTTTCAAGAAGTTGTTCGTTCTTATCTACAGTCGAGTTGATTGTATTAAGCCATTTCTCTAACACTGTGCTTTCAGAAGCATATCCCTCTTGGTCAAACATATCAAAAGTATCGCTAATAGATTGAAGATTCGAGTCAATATAGTCTAAATCTAGTTTCTTAAGACCTTCATAATATCTTTCCTGTTCTTCGTGGATTTTAATTGCGGCTTCAACTGCATCTTCTTCAGAAGTAAATTCAGCGCCTATCTGCAAATGAAGGTCATCTGTTCTGGCACCACTGATTACCTCTTCCGCATACTTCTGTAAGTCTTCTGATGTCAAACTTCCGATATAGTTTCCATTTTCGTCAACCATAATAGGTGTGAAGTTCAACCATCTCTCGCCCTTTTCATCAGAGAATGTATGAGAGAATACGGTCTCCCATGCGGTATTGCCGTTCTCATCAACTACTTGAACAGAAGGTCTATTAAATAAATCTACAGACCCACCTTCTTGGAGTTTCTTCATTTCCTCGAAACCAGACTCGTACTCGTCGATGATAGATTTCTTCATCTCCATAAGTTCGTTTTCATATTCACGAATTTGTTCTGTAGATTCAGCCAATTTACCATTAACCTCATCTATTTCATCTTGGAATCGTGAATCATCACCAAACTTCATTTGAGATTCTTGAAGATTATTAAGTTCCTCTCGGAGTTCCTTATATCTTTCAATCTCATCATTTAAGAGTTGTGTCTTGTTTTTATCTGAATTAGAAACAAATGAAGCTACTGTGTTTACTCCCGGGAATGAACCGAGTAAAGTATTCAATGCGTATCTATATTTCTCATTCTCTCCCCAATCGCCACGGATTACTCCCGAAGCCATTTGAGTCTTGAAAGCACCTGCAAAGTCTCCCTTAAGAAGTTGTTCCATTTCTGTTGAGAACGGATTATATTTAAGTTCGCCCGTCCACGACTTCTTTTGATTAAGCGAGATAATCTCTTCTTGTGCTTCTTTTAATGCTTTATACTGTTCCGTTAAATTCTCAACATATTCTGCTTCTTTCTGCAAATTCTGCTGTTGGTTATAACTATAATCAGATGTGTCAATATTCTTAATCTCTTCAAGTCTGCTCTGTAACTCTTGAAGTTTTGAATCATACTCTGTAACCTTTGCTTCTGCCTTTTGTATTCTGTCTTCGACTTCATCAAAAGATTCTACAAAGGAATCCAAAGCCTTACTTACTCCATAAGCGGCAGCAGTTACTGCTACAAGAATCGCAACAAAGCCTATGCTCTTAAGAGATATAGCACTGCTCTTAATTTCGTCTATGTTTTCTGAAACATCTTCAGCCGCATCTCTTACTTCACCTAATGAGTCTGCCATATCTTCGGTTGCTTCTTCTATGGAATCTTTGCCCTTTACAAAACTTTGAGCAATCATTTCAAATATGGTTACTTCTCCCTCTCGGTGAGATGTCTTCGAGATTAAAAGAATGGTATTCATTAACGAATTCCAAGCTTCTTTTCCACCACTTGAAACGAGAACTCCAGTCGCTTTAACAAGTCCTTCAAAGAACAAAGATAAGTCACCCATTCGTCTGGAATTACCCAAGAACAAACTTGTTCCGAATACAGTGCCAAGTGCGAGAATGGTAGGAACCTTGTCGGCAATTTGAACAACATAACTAAGTGCCTGAGCAAGAAAATCTACAAATTTCTTTACATCATCAGAATTTAATATTTTTGTATATAATTCAGATAATTGAGATTTGAATACATCAACCGAATATTGAATTGACTTCTGATAATTTTCTTGTTCTTTCGTTGCTGAACCAGCGGCATTCTCTGCTGTCTCATATGCTTTCTCAAGTTCTTCGATGTTGTTCATAATAGCGAAAAGAACATTAGAGTTTCTCTTACCTGCCAATGCTTCTCCGAGAGATGCTCTTTCAACGTCGGTAAGTTTATCCCATTCTTGTCCGATACCCAATAAGATATCGTAAATAGATTTAAAGGTATCTTCATCAGCCATAATATCAAATCCCGTCAGTCCTTTTACAAGGTCACGGAGTTTTGATGTAGACTCTGTATAGATATCCTGTTCTTCGCCTAATTCTTCAAGTTCTGTTTTAGCACCACGAATACGAGCAGATAAAGTTTTGAATGTTGTACCTACACTTTCAGGATTCTGAACTACTGCGTTTGCAGTTGTTACAAGAGCAATTGATTCCGACAGACTTGTATTAGCCGCATTAAATGAAGCCGATGACCTCTCTAATGCTTCGCCAATACCAGCAGTATCAATAGCAAAGTTGTTGGCAACTTCATTGAATCTATCTACGATAGACAATGCTTCTTCGGGAAGCATCTCAAAACCTTTAAGGGTTGAGATGAGGTATTCACTTGCCGTATCTGTTGTCATATTATCACCGACATTCTTAAAGAGTGTAGTGATTTTTGCTAACTCTTCGGCATCTTCAATACCATATCCAAGTCTCGCCCAGTCGGCTGTTGTATTGATAACTTCCGTAACGGCTGAACCTAATTCTCTTGCAGTTTCAAAAGAGTGTTCAAGGCTTATATTTAATCTCTCTACCGTAAGACCATCTGTTACTTTTTTAAGTTCAATGAGAGCAGAGTCAATATTCTTGATTTCTTCAAACATTGTTCTTAAATAACGGATAATGTCATGAATGCTCAAATACTGCGCAATGAATTTAGCATTCATATCTTGCAATCTTTGTGCGGTTTGTCCAATGAGAGTTTTACCAATGTTGCCAGCTTCCATTTCGACACGACGACCAGCATCTAATACATTCTCCACCTGTTCTTTGGTTACTTCAGATTGACCTTCGAGGGTCTTCATTTGAAGAATAACCTCTTTAAGTTTTTCCTGAAGTCCAGTAGGAAGTGCGCCATCTCTTAATGTCTTTTCGAGTTTTGTAATATTCTTTTGAAGAACGGATTTATTAGCAGTAAGAATTGACAAATCAGGATTTTTGGTCTGTTCTATCAATGCTTGAATTTGTGCCATTTCAGAATTGTTTAATAATAACCCATTCTGTCTACGGGCATTTAATAACTGCTCTGCTTTTGAAATCTCTTCAAGAAAAGCGGACGCGTATGTATTTCTACCTTGTGTCTTGCTACTCTGTATCTTCTGTAACTCAAGAGCAAGATTATTCATCTGTTGCTGTTTGGTTACAACATCTTCAGCCTGAACATTGATTTGTTTAAATTCGGTTTCAATATCATCAAAATTATCAACAGTTATCTGTCCTTGAGTTTGAATCTGTTTTAATCTATTAAGTAAATCATCGGCAGGTCCTCGGAACTGTTGCGTAAAATCTTGATTATCAAGCAACTTTTCAAGGGAAGCAACCATAGAATTAACTTGCTTCATACGAGTTTTGTTTTCACTCGTGCTTTGTCGCTTCTCGGTATTAATGTCTGCGGTTGCCTGTTTAGATAACTGTCTAAATTCTTGATTTAAGCCATCTATAACGTCTTTGGTAATATTGCCCTGTTGTTGAATAGCCCTGAGTTTATGAACAAAATCATTTAAAACGTTTTGGGTGAGAGAAGAAACTCCTTGTTGACTTCTGAGAACTTTGGTCTGCGCAACCATTTTATTGATTTCGTTACTGCGTTCTGTTTGAAGTTGATTTTCTTTTCTCTGTTGTTCAACTGATTGCTGATGAATCTTCTGCTGTTCTTTGAGTTGTCCATTTACTTTTGCAGTATCATTAATGTTCTTCTGTGCTTCAATAGAAATTTCGGTACATTCATTTTTGATTTCCGCAAATTCTTTATTGGTAATGCGAGCAGAGTCTTTGACTTGTTCAAGGCGTTTAGCCATATCTTCAACTCTTTGACGAACAGAATCATCAACAAGATTATCGTTAAGAAGAAAATTATTCATTCGAGACCAAAGATTTGTAGCTGTTGCTTGTCTGTTTTGGTTCGTTATGTATTCCTTTTCTTCTTGCTGTCTGCCTTTCGCTCTGGCTTTATATTCTTCCTCGGCTGCCCTTTTCTGTTCCAAGCCATATTCTGATGCCTGCTTATTAGCATATCTTTTAGCAAGTTCATCTATCTGGTCATCTCTTCTTTGCATTAAGCGCTCTGCTTGTTTTTCGGCATTAATCTCTTTATCAACTAAATCATTCTTCTGCTCTTCTAACTCAATTTGATTTTTGTTTAGTTCTTCTGCTTCTTTAATTCTTTGGTTATTAAGTTTCTGTTGCTCCTTAACAAACTTGATATAATTTCTCTTACCTCGTTTGTCTTCTTTGGCGGCGTTCGCTAAATCTTCTTCCAACCATTCAAGATACTCCGTATAGAACTTTTGAGCATATTCAAGGTCAGACATATCCCCTTGTTCTTCCGATACTTTGTATTTAGCGAAATCATCGTTGAATTTTGATGCGTGAGATATTTTATTAGCCGCGTTTTGCTTCTGCCATCCAGTAGCCCAAGTAGGTGTAGTCTCGGAAGTAGAAACACGGTCAATAGGAACTAAAGATTTAAAGCCCGTTCCCTCACCAATCATTTCATTCTCTGGAGTTAATGATATTTTTCCAGAACTTATGATTGAAAGGATTTTTCTTACTGCATCAGCGATATCTTGTAAATAGGTATTATCCGTATTCTGTATTCCCAAGAAGTTGTTAATATCAGCAAGAGATAAGTCTTCAGGATTTTTATAATCTAATGTCTTAAAGAAATCCGAAAACTCAACACCTTCGGGAGCATTTTTGTCAAAGGCTTTCTTTAAGGCTAATTGATTGAGAAGAGTATATACGTTATCTTCGTACAGTTCCTCTTTTTTATCATAATCGGGGTCATTTTCATCGTAATGTCCAAGCTCGGCTTTAACTCTGTCAACAATTGCATTGATTTCATTCTTAAATTCTTTACCAAGGTTCTCCTTTGTCATTTTTGAGAAATCATCAATAATCTTTTGATATACTTTTTCCCCTACTGCGAGAGGATTGACAAATGCCATCTGCTTTCTTCCGACAATTAATCCCGGTCCAGATGTTTGATATTCCTCTAAATCTCCACCTGCTCCTGAAGGAACGACATAATCCATGGGGTGTGAGTGAATGGAGAATTTATCTTCAAGAACATTTGATAATTTTTGCAGTTCGGCAATTAACTCAGCAGATACTTCTTCTTCTTGTCCGAAAATATACGGGTTTGTGACCGCCCCATTCTTTCGACTTCCGAATGCCCCTCTTTCTCTCGTAACACCGTCTACAGATTCTGCGGATTTAAGCATTATATTCTCTGCTTCAACCCAACCTTTTATCATTCGAGACACATCATCAGATATGGGAGAAGGAGTGTCTGATTCGGTACTGCTTACAATTTTTGATACATCACTTCCTATTGCTTTAATGTCTGTATCAACCACATTGATTTGCTGTACGATTTGATTGTTATCCGCTATATTCGGAGATTCTATTTGTGGTGCATTTTTCGGTGTTGCAAAATGCGCACTCATTAAATCATCTAACGAAAGTTGTCCAGTTTTGTTTGAGACTTTATTGTCGGGGAAATATTCTTCTACCAATTCTGCGAGTTCTTTTTGAGTAAACTCTGTCTCCTGCTGGGTGGTTTTAATCTCTTGATTTAATTGACCAGTGGCTTCTTCGGTTTTTTGAATCTCCTCCGTTATTTCGTTTTGGGCTTTTTTCTCTTGTTTCAATAACGAAATAACATCTTTTGTAGACATTTTTCTTTTTGCTAAGGCTTCTGCTTCTTGTTTTCTCTTGAATGAATCCGCAACGTCTTGTGCGGTATATTCTTTCGCAAACATTTCTTCTAAGTTGGTAGACAGAATTTTGCCCTCGGAAAACGTTTGAGATACAAAAGGATTTCCTCCGAGATTTTCATACTCGTCAATATATGAGGTTAATCTTTTCTTTTGATACGAAGTGAATTTGCCTGCTTCTTTTGCTTTATTGACAATTTTAGTAATATCAGATTCTACCTTTGAGAGCGACCGCGTGTTCTCGATTTCTTTTTTGTTTTTATCAATTTCGAGTAACTGCTTGTTAACTTCTCCTAATTGTTTAGCAACATCGGCGATTTTGTCTTGAGTCATTCCATAGTAAGTGGAATAAGCATTAATTGTCTTTTGTCCACCTATCTGATTAACATCGTAATTGTCACCCGCTATTTCTTTATAACGTTCTACCAACGCCATCATTGTAGCGCTTAAACGCACCTTATCTGTTAACCCAAAAGACTCCAAAGGCTTTTCGGATTTTTTATTAATTCTTCCTACTATCTGCTCAATTGTAGTATAATTATTCCTTGCTTCGGTTAATGTGTCGTTATACTTTTCTATAGCTTCCTGTTGCGCGTCTACGCTAAGGCTGTTTCCTATCTGTTGTTCATACACAGCCTGCGTAGCTCGAAGCTCTTCTTCTCTCTTTACTAAATCATTATACCTCTGTTGAAGAGCCAAATCTTCTTTCTTTAAAGAGATACGATGTTCGTAAATATCATTCATGCGCTCTTCGAAGATTTTTTGTTTATCAACAGTCTGAACAGTTTCTTCTTGTTGAGTATTGAGAGTTTCTTGTAATTTCTTCTCTCTTTCCTTTTCTTCTTGATAAAGAGTCTTTCTATTATCCTGTTGCCTGTGAATGTTCTCATCACGATTTTTCAATGTTCGCTTTTGCTCATCATTAAGTCTAGAATAATTCTTTATATAATCGTCAATTCTATTTTTAAGTTTCTCTTCAACGTCGGTAAAATAACCACTCTCCGACAATTGCTTAAGCACATCATAATCCGTAGGACTGTTTTCCAAAAAATCCAATAATTCTCGGATAGACTGGAAACTAGTTTGAGCAACACTATTCAAATCTCTCAAGAAAACATCAACACCCATAAGAGAACTATTTTTAGTATTAACCTTACCAAATCCCATAAGTTCTCTCAAGCGTTTCAGATTATCTCCAAGGTCTCCTTTAATCTGCTCATTAATATACACCCCAGAAGAACTCTTGATATAGTCTCTTACAGCTCTATGTTCAGGGGAGCCGAAATCTTCCCAAGCCATTTTTTTGTCTTTATTACTAGCAAGCAGTATGGAAGATTCTCTAAAATCCGGGGCACTCCCTTTAAGCATATTTTTAATCTGGTATTCTATCTCTAAAGCCAAATCTTGAGCAGTCTGCTTGGATTTTAATTTGGATTGAGACATAAACTGTTGCGTAATCTTTTGTGCTTCCTGAAATGGAGAACTGAATTTAAGCCATTCTTGACCCGACATTGCCTTAACTTCTTTGACCGTCTTTTGCACATCGTCGGTAATTGCCTGCGCAACATTATCAGTCTCTTTTAATTCAGTATTAAGTTCACTGGTCTTCTCTGTAATTTGTTCAATTACTTTTGGAGTTGAAACACCGAAAAACCAGTCATCATCATCACTGTAAGAGAGAGATGATGCATCGAGCATCTCCTCATCTTCAAGAACGGTTTGTAAAGCCTTTTTCTCTTTTTCTATTTCTTCTCTTTGCGTTCTTATCGCTTCTTCACGAGCCAATTGCAAATCTTCGATTAACAACGATATTGCATCTTTTCCAGAAAGTTGACCATTCGCAACCTGTTCTATTCTCCATTGATAGTCATACATCTCTTCGATGCCTTTAGAATCAGCCGAATTTAAACGACTCTTTTCTTTCCAAAACTCATCTAACTTATCTCCATATTTTTCAAATTCGTTAGATGCTGTTTTAATGACAGCAGTTTCTTCTTCCAGTGATTGAGTCACGGCTTTAGAAGATGTAACAATTTGTTCATTTATTTTAGAAAAATCTTTTTCGGCTTCAACAATTTTTTCGACCTCGGTTTGAATACCGCTCACACCTTTATCAATTACGGTCTTTTTTGTTTCTTCGGTTTGTTGCTTCATTTCCTCTACGGCTTCTGCAACGTCTTTTTTATTTTTGCGAGATTTGCTTCCTTTAGCGACTTCATCGGCTTCATTTATGGAAACTTCCGAAACTTTTTCCGTGGCTTTGACTATCTCTTTCTGGGCTTTTTTAGTTTTCTTTTCCAGCTTTTCCACCTTGTCGGCTACTTTGTTAATTGCTTCGCTTTCTTTTTCAAACGCTTGCTCTTGCTCTTTTACAGCACCAGATGTATTTTCCACGGAATCCTGCAATTGTTCCAGTTTCACTACTTCATGTCCAATGGTTCTGTCGGTTTCCTCTAAAAGCATAGCCATGGCTCTTTTAGCAGACAAAATTCCCGCAGATACCTTGTCTTCTATCTCGTAATAACGGGGATTATCCATTACTTTGTCGAAATCTTTTGAACTCAAAGATTCAAGTTCTTTATTAAATGCGTCCATTTCCGCTTTAATATTTTGTTTCAACGAAGAAGTAACTTTAGAGTAGTCCGTAATGGTATCTTCAACTAATTGGTCTATTTTAAAGTTAATTTTGGTTACGACATCAATAACGTTCTTACCAAATATTTCAGCATCAGTTTTAGACAAACGAGCTGTGGACCTCAAATTCTTAAAATATTCTTCGTAGGCAGTATCGGACATCGAAGTGGCTTTTCCACCTGCCCCTTTATATCCTGTCTGGCTCAACGCATTATTAATTTGAGCCTTACTTATACCCTTGGATTGAGCCAAAGATACTGCGGCAAGCATTTTTTTGGCTCCCTTTGCAGTCAGAGTTACTTCTTCATCAACCATCTTTTCAATTTCTTTAAGGATATCTTTAGAATTTAATGAGATGATATCTGAAATATCTATGCCTTTTACTTTTTCTTTAGTGATTCCTTGTACGACTGCTTTTTGTACTGAATCGGCAACCTTTTTGGACAAGTCCTTTAAATCTATATTGACTTCTCCTACTTCGGTTTTAAATTGTTTTTCTACCGCTTTAGATAAACCATCGGAAATTCCTTCTCTTGATGCTTGAAAAACCGCATCACTTATTTCTGCTTTAATTTGTTTACGTAATTCCGAGTAATCATGTATATTATTCATTGAAATTGTTCTCCTTTCGTCACAGCAACATATAAAATAAGAGTATTAGAACGTTGCCGTGAGTGGGAATTCACAAAGGAAATGTTCTAATATCCCATTTGTTTTAAATGATATTTAGCAGATTTCGCCGCTATTGTATCAAAATTTTTATTAAATATTTCAAATGCTTGTCTCATAGTTACATTTTGGCAAGAAAAATATTCGCCATTGTAACTGCCAGACCACATTAAATTGCTTTTAAGAGTCCACGATTTTTTGCCTTGTTTTATATTTTTAGGGAATCTAATTCCTCCAAAAACATAATTCAATACCTCTTCCGCAGTGTTGAACCGATAATCATCTTCCATCGGTCCACTCATTTGACCTCCACCGTTTGGTACATATCCTGAATCTTTCGGGAGATAAATTATCAGTTTAGGTTTTTGGGAAACTTTACGAATGTCTTTTCCGAAATAAAGATTTTGACCTTGTTCAGTTCCCGGTCTTCCTTCCCAGTGCCTGACGTATGAAGTGGTTTCATATAAATAAAATTGTTGAACAAAACTATCATACATCGTTACTGCTTCCTTATACATATCGTTATTGACTTTGCGAATAATTTTATCTACATCTTTGTCAATGATATCAGAAACATCTTGTGTATGCCTTTTGGCAACATAATCAATTTGGCTCTGCATAATTATTTCTCCTTTCTTTAAAACTTATAGTGTGAGTGGGGATTCGCACCCCACATAGTCCCGTAGCATCAACTCTACTAACCTCGGTGTTGATATACAACCTAGCGTCTACAATCTATTCCGCCATCACACAAAAACTGTCAATGGCTATGCCAAAGACAGGGTTCAGCTCTACACTTGGTAGAGAGAGTTATTCCTGTATGCCAATAAAACTCTTGAGCGTTTCACTGAATTTTTCTTGGTCTTCGGAAGTTATGGTTTCTTTCATCAAAGCCGACATTTCTACAATAGTCCTTACGGCTTTGTCTGTTAAATCAGAAACAAAAGCACGAGTAGAAGAATTTTCTTCGTGCCAAGTATCTATCGCGTTCTTATTGATTAAGATAAGTTCGTTAACCTCTCTTTCTCCAATAAGGTCACAGAACACATCTATAATCTCAAGTTCCTGAAACGCATCGTAGTTATCAATGATTTGAGTTGCGCTAGTGTCCGTCAACTCTAAATCCGTATAAAGAGTAATAATTGCGTGTGTGAAATTCATTTTATTACACACCATATCAATATACTTAATACCATTTGCGTTAGTCGTTTCACAAGCCTTTACTAACCTCTTAAGTACGCCATTCTTCTCCGCAATAGGAGCATATGTCCTACGCAAATGTTTGTGACAGAAATCGACTTGTGCTTCTGTCTTATGTAAATTTTTATAACCCTCTATAAATTCACTCACTAACATCCTCTTTCTCCTTTTTAAGTAATCGTATTTCGTTTTTAAGTTCCTTGATTTCCATCTCTTGCATACAGATGCAAGTCTGGTCCTGTTGTAACTGTTGTAATAATTTGTCAATGCGGACTCTCATCTGCATAATATTTTCCGTACTGATAGCATAAGCATATATATCTTCTGCATACGGAATCATTTTAGAGAGATAATCACACGCATCCAAATCATCTACAAGATATCGTTGTTTTGATTTACCACGCAGACCATCGGGTGAACACACAATAGGTTCAGGAATTTTCTTTCCCAATGCGTGTGCTTCTTTGACTATATGATTTGCTCTACAATGGTCAGGCACAATCATAGTTAGACCAGATTGTTCACTTAAATCAATAAGGGTACGGGTTTTGCCCATACCCCTTTCTCTGATAATTTCTATCATCCGTTTACTCCTTTGCTATCACCAAAGATAGATTCGTACAAAACTCCTTTAATAAATGGCGACACCAGTCTTTTTATCATTCTCAACTACTTCTTCGGGCAACGAAGCACGTATCTTCTTGAACTCTTCATCGCCACCATATTCTTCAGTTCTTACTCTGTCCATAAAATCAAAGAATGTAATTTCTGGAATGATATCAATAAGGTCCTGCGCTTTACCCGTCAACTGAACAGTATACATCTTCTTTAATACTTCGTCTTCAATCTGCGACTCTATCTGTTGATAGCATTCGTGATAAAATCTCTTTGCATTAAAGAAGTTCTGCTCTGCGAACACGGGCTTCTTTGCAAGACATTCTACATAAGTAAAGTATTGTCCAATCATAATCTCGGTAACAAAACGGATTAATGCTCCGTTAAACGGATTCTTCTTTCGACAGAACTTAACTGCATTGATAGCCGCAACGGTTGCTCCCCATTGACATAAGTCAAAATTATATTGAGCAATACCTTTATCATCTATTCCAATTCGAGTAATTGAATGTTCTGAACCAGTTCTCCATAAATAAATAGGCGCGTCTATTACGTTAATCTTTAACGGACTTCCATCAATAGACATCCTAATCTTCCAGTTAAACTCTCCGTCTTCCATTGCTCTTAATTCAGAGAATTTAATGTCCATCTGTTTAAGAAACTCCATACGGTACATTCTCGCAAATACCCATGGATGAAACAGGTCATTACGGGGTACTGTTCTCACACCTTTAGGGTGATTAGTAATCTCTTGGTAAAATATACCTTGAACTTCAACCACATCTTTGTTAATTCCACCTTTTAAATATTCAAGAGAGAACGTAGTAAAGAACACATCATCTGCGTCTATCCAAGTAATCCACTCGGTCTTACAAGCATCTGCACATCTCTGTCTTGCCAATCCCGGTCCTGTGTTCTTTTCACAATCCAAGATTGTAATATCAAGGTCAGGGAATCTCTCTTTCACAAATTCATAATCATCATCTGGATTGTCTTTTGCAATAATAATTGATACTTCGTCTCTTATTGTTTGTATCTGTATTGATGCTAGACAATCACAGATATGGTCTTCTGCTTTGTAGGCTGGTATACCTACTGTTAACCATTTTTCCATATTGTTCTCCTTTTATTCCTTAATTTCCTCGATTTCAATTTCTGTTCGAGGGTTTTCTTTGTCATAGCCAGATTTAAAAGTCAATGATGTCAAGTGTTTCTCGTCATCATCGACTATAAATCCAGCTTCGGTAAATCCATCTAAAATGAATTTAGGTGTTTGGTTATCTAAATCATGTCTCGCTTTAGTAGGGAAATAAATAGTTATGGTCATAGTGAACCTGTCAAGTAATTTCCCTTGACACCCTAAATCGTTAACCCACCATACAGTGAAGTCTTTCCACTTTTGTTTAAGAGCATTCATCTCAATTCTCTTTTTAGTAAACCACACATTGATTGATGGGTGATACGGTTTTTCAATAGGAACTTTCTTTGCCTTCGGGTGTAAAGCAAAGTAGTATTCATTGTATTTTTCAAGTGTTTTGTTATCTAATACTAACTTCATATTAGTCCTTTCGACTTACAAGCATTTCCCACATTTTGTCGTCAACTTCTCCCGTGTCTTTAATGTTATTGTCGAGTTGATATTTCTTAACGGCAATGTACGTTTTAGGGTCAAACCTCCCTGTCATATCTACTTCATAACCCAATTCGGCTAAAATAGATTGGAGCATAGAGACTCTAGGTGCGTCCGAACCTTTTTTTAAGGACGGGTACATTGTTCGTTTTACAACCACAAAATCTTTTATGTCTCCATAGCAAATATTTAAGTTGACTCTTGGCACAATGCCATCAACTCTTCCACGAATATCATATTGCCAAATTAACGGCTCACACACATCATTCGAAGTTGCTAAATGTGAAAACCACAAAGGGTATTCTATTCCGTTAAATTTACTGCGGTAGTAATCTCGGTCTGCATAATATCCTACTTTATATCCTTGCTCTGCCAATGTATTTAAGAATAACCGAACTAATTCTGTACGGTCTTTCTTTGTTCTACACTTATGATAAGTTTCGGAATCATTTCCCCAAACTCCCCATACTCCACAGGTAATAACGTTTTTGTATGGATAAATCATTTCGTGACATTTCTTTGCATTGGCTACAATATCCTTTTCGGTTTTGCCATACAAATACCAATACACTCCAACTTTTAATCCGACACTTGCCGCACCTTCAATATTTTTTCGGAATCTTGGGTCAACAATATCCTTTCCCCAGCCTGCACGAATAAGCACAAATTGGATGCCAGACTCTTTGACCTTATCCCATTTGATGACCCCGTGGTAACTGCTTACGTCAATTCCTTTTAAGTCCATATCCTTTTACTCCTAAATAATTACTTCTTAATAATTTGTGCTATTGCCTGTTTAACCTTATCATAACCACACATAGCAACAAGCCAACCCAATATTGTTAATACAATTGATTCTGTAACATAAACTGCATCTACGTTAACTTTCATAATTATCGCATAGCATACACAAAGTAATGCTGATGCTACGATAGAAACAATACTGGATAAAATATTGGAACCAATTTTTTTCTTGAAATCTCCAAGCAACTTTTTAACTGCTTGAGTTCCAAGAGTAGTGAATAAAGATACTGCTAAAAGACCGGTTAAGAAAATCTCTGTTGTCATTGTTGTTCCTCCTTTAATTTAATCCATCTTTCATATAATTCTTTTGTATCTTCACGACTAAACACATAAACTATTTTAGGTTTGTGGGTTTGAAAATCCCTAGTTAGATAGATGTCTAATGGTTCTATTCCCTCTGCCCAATAAAAAGCCGCTTGTCGTTGGTCAAGAATACGCACTGCGCCTGTCGTTTGATACTTCTTGTTTCTGTACTCTGACGTTACTTCATTCATATCCATTTTCTCCAAAAGTAAAAAAAGGGCATACGTCTTTTGTCGCACACCCTATAGTAAATTATTCCTCGGCATCTTTTTTAGATGTGTTCTTCTCCGACTTGAAAGATTCAGAGAACTTTGCAGGCTTGTCTGCTTTCTGGAGTTCCTTGATTTTTTGTTTGAGAGAATCTTTTAATTTAGCGAATTTTACAGAGTCAATGGTTCCGATTGCTTCAAGAGCCTGTTCCTTTGTAAGACTTCCGCAGTTATAACTAGATACCGTCTCAAATACTTTTTTGCAAGTCTCGTCACAGAAATCAATACGCCAAGCAGGTTGAGGATTAGAGCTACGATGACTGCACTTGAAGCAGAAGAAATATTCTTCGCCACAAGCCAAGCATTTACGATTATTTTTCTGCATTGTTTTCTCCTTTCAATCAATAAAGGGGGCATTAAAGCCCCCTTATAAAAATTAATCAGACACTTCGGGAATGATGAGCTGATAAAGAATCTTCTCAGTATCGCAGTAGGACTGCTGGCACTGAATTGTGAAAGGATGATTACCATCAGTTGTAAAGCTAAGGTCAACGTTAGCGTCGAGTTTAGCATTAGGGAATACGAGGTAAGCATGGATAAGAGTTGTGGGGTCACAAACGTCTACACCAAGAACTTCCATAATGAACTTACCAGCCTTAGGGAAGTTAACCGCATCGCCCTGAACTGCTGTACCACCAGCAAGGTTGTAATCATACATTACGAATAAGATATCTCCTGCGGAAAGACCAGTAGGAGGTGTAATTGCATGAGTTGCAGTATCATATACGAAAGTAGTAGCACTTGCAGTAGTGTCCTTTGTATATGCTGTACCAAGTGTTCCATCACCATTCAACTTGTAAATTGTTGAAGGTGCTTCGAGAGGAGTCTCTGTCAAAGGATATGTTACACTTGTAGAGTTGAGTTTAATCTCATCAAACATAGGTGTTTTGATGGGAGCGCTTACGCTTGCTTCCTGAACTTCTACACCGTTCTGTGCAGCGAACAAGCCAAGGTCAAATAAAGAGTTCTGTGCAGAAAATTCTGCGGACTTACCTCTGTTGAATACTGCGATTCTTGAGCCAAGAGCATCAACTGCTTCTGCTGTTTCGGAAGTAATATTCAACGAAGGGTCTGTAATCTGGTTGATAGACCACATATAAGAGCCATCTGCGGTAGAGAACATCATACCACGAATAACTCTATCAATCGCAAAGTTATTAACTTTCATTTGTTTTTCTCCTTTATAGTTTTTCTTTAAAGAACTATGACCGTCTCATCCAATCAAAGTTCTTTTTGTCAATTTTACTAGTGTCACAGAAACCGCTATAACTTCCTTGAAGAAGTGATGTGGAACTAATATAAATACTAGCGCCCTTAACGGTGTCCATAAACTCATAAAGAGTGCATTCCTTTAATTCATTAGACTTATATTTGAACCCCGGATATCGCATCATTGCAGATATAAGGGGAATTAACTGACTCGCTTGCTTTTGGGCTTCTTTCGCCGCCTTTTTCTTATCGTCTCTATCAACCATAATAAGAACATCTTTCGTGTCTTTATTTTTGGCTCGTTTGATTTTCGGCTCAAGACCGTGTATCTTACGAAGATATTCGACAATCTTTAAATAGGCTAACTTATCTATTGTCTGATTTGTTTCGCTGTTATGCAGACAAATCTCGTTGTTCTCTGGGTTAACTTGCACTTCCATATCCGCAAGACTTAAGTCTTTGAATATGAGTTTCAAATCGTCCTTTGTTAAACTTCGAGTAAGCATTATAAACAGTTCAAAATCGTCCAATGTCTCCCAATCAATACCCATATCCCACAGGGTGCTAATCATATCACTCGGTATACAAGTAATATAATGAACTGCGGAAAAGTATTCGTTTTCTCCAAACTCAATAATATCTCCGATAGTAGGCGAAATCATTGTGATGCCCTCATTAACTTGATACTCATAGCCACTGAAGTACATCTTTAATTCGTCAATCATTCTCTCACCTCGTTGTTAATGACGCGAGTTATATTATCGGTTCTTATGATATTGAGAGGAGTTTCACTCTGGAAGATTAAAGTCCTACAAGCATAGGAGTTATCTGATACTGAAGTTTTATCCGAAACACACACAATCTGTTGTCCGAAGTAATTGCTCCAGTTAAATTGGTCTAATATCAAGGATGCTATCAAGTCGTGTCTCGCCAATCCGGTGCTTTCTTCAACAATGTTTTTTTGTTCGCACAAGATAGTAAACACTATTTGATTATATTTCATCACATTATTGTATCTCGAAACTCTTTCAAAGTTCGTCTCATAACATACATAATTCTGTACGTTTGTTTGAGTGGGATAAATAATGTAATATGGTAAAATGTTCACGTAATAATATTCGTCGGGTTCAGCATCTGCTTTCTCCAACTCCTCATTATTCAATACGTGAATTAGAGTTTTGTTGTTAAGCAACAACTCTTTTATTTTTTCTTTGATTCGAATGTCTTCGTTATCAATATTTTCCCTCCAAGCTCGGAGTCTCTGTTCGTCTTCATCAGTCCATTCCATAACACTCCTCCTTAAAGTCCTTTAATATCAAATTCAACACTCGACTGCACTGGTGTCCAATGCGTTTCTGCCGTACTTGTTATGACTAATGCCTTGCCAATATAAGAACCATCACCCATAAACTTAACCTTCATTTCGGTCAAACTGAGAGTAACGACATCTATTAAGCCGCTCGACTCATCAATCGGAGTAACCGTATCCCCATCTTTAATGGCAAATGTCCATACGCAACCGTACGGCGTAATCTTTTCGTCATCACGATAATATTCCGTTAGGAATTTCTTGTAGCCACCTCCGACTTTAATCTCGGGTTTTAATCCGCTATACACAATTTCGGAACGCAAGGACGGTAATTCTTCATACGAATCTGTAGGTTCTGCTTGTCCCTCGGTGTAATAGTCTGCCCACATTCCAATTACATTTCCGTCATCATCTAACTCAATGTAATCTTTATGCTGGTCATATCTATCTTGTGCCAAAGTGACTTTCGTAAGACCATTTGCATCTAACCTATTTACTTTTGTGATATGCCAAGCACGAGGTTCGGACAAAACTTTATTATCTATAATCATTCGCAGATTATAGAATAAGTTTTCAGTATCACGAGTAAGAGGTAACAAGAACTGCTGTTGGTCTTCTACTTTCTCGATGTTGTATTTTATCCATATACCGCTATTGTACGAATTTTGGCTACGTAATACTCCACACATCTGATATTTCTTGTTTTGATATATCCACTGAAATACCTTGTCACATCTCAATACCTCATAGGTAGAGAATTGCGGGTCATTATAGTTTGCAGTATCAACCACAAGCCATTTGTTATACTTACCGTGATTATCTGGAATAAGCACATAAAGACCGCAAGGGAATGATGCGTCATACCTATTCTTGAAGAGTTCTTCATAATATGGCACAATATCGTCCTTGCCGTCCTGACTTGGCTTAAACTGGATATGATAAGTAATCGCATCTTTGGCATATGTTTGTGAACTGTATACTATATACTTTAACCAAACCGGTATCTGTAGTGATTCGTCGGGAGTAAGGTCATTTAAACGAAACGGTTGAGGGTCATGTTTAAAGTCGAAGAGATAGCATTTTCTAGTTGCCAAATCGTTAAACCAAGTGGCTTCGACAATTTGGTCTGCATAGGTCTTGCGGATTTCTCCGTTATACAATCCCTCTCTCTCCATTCGTTTTTTGTAATCCGATAAAGCAGACATTATCACACCTCCTTTATCTTTTGAACACTTGCTCCTGCATCTAATACAAGTTTTCTATATGTCTCAAAATCTAATTCGGGCTTATTGAGTTCTTCTCTCGCTTCTTGAAGTATGATGAGAACATCCATTACCTCGCAAGGATAAGAGAGAAGACTATTAAACCCATTGATTTTATACATAAGATTATCAAATGCGCGTTGTATATCCACGTCGGGATATTGCCCTTTTGTGGCAGGGTCAGCCAATAAAAGCAAAAAGAATATTTGCTTTCTCATAGTCTCTTTTATGTCTTTAATTTGTTGTGATTTAAGTTTCCCGTATTTGTATTTAACCATTGGTACCTCCATTAAATGGATTATAAATGTACCCTCTGTCCCTTATTAAGTCTCTTTGTTTCTTAACAGCCGCATCGTACATCGTTTGCAACGTGTCCATATGGGCTTGTTGAGAATAAAACTTTGATTCTTTACTACTCGTAATCAATTGTTTTTGATTGAGTCTGGAATTAACCATAGGCTCTGTCCATTCAATTAACATACCTAATGCGAGCATTTCCGTAACAAAGTCCTCATCTTGACTTTCGTCGGTTGTAACATTGAGGTCATAAGTAACCTCTTCTAATTCGTCGTCTAATAAAAGAGACGAAAAGAGTCTGCGACAATAGGGTTTAGATACGGTTGAATGTAAGTAACCAGCCAATTGCTTGTTACCGTCTTCTTCGGGAATATGTAAAATATCACAATCAGTAATTTTTCTTAAAAGAGTCTCGTTGATTTTCTCATAAAGCAGAGATGCCATATTAAACACCTCCGTTTCTTTAATTATTTGCTAATGTAAGAAGCATATTTGTTTTAAAGATTCCATCAAGGACTTTAATCTTCTGTACGCTGTCCAATTCTCCTGCGTCTATTTTGGTAGACACAATTCCCTTGAGACATTCTTTACAGCCTTTGGGAAGTTTCTCTATCGCTTCAATCATCTGGTCGTTGTCCATTTCAAGAATGGCTTCAAAGTCTCCTTCGTCTGTGTAGAACTTATTATAAAACTCTTCCAATTTGGGAAACTCTTCAATAAAGTCAGAATCAAGTACGATGAATCTCGGATAGAATAAGTAATTTGTAGGATTAGCACTTTGTGCTTCTCTTCTTAAATCACCGTACTCTACGTATTCAACCATACCATAATCTTCAAAGCGAACTTTATTTCCACTTGCTCCGATAAAACTTAATCCCCCACTTGTCACAGACTTGCAGGGAATTAAGTCTTTATCATTGAATTTGGATTCCTTAACGTTTTTGATTGTTTTAGGCTTTACTTCCTTCTTTTCTTCCTTGACAGGCTCTTCTGTCTTTTTAGAAACACTCTTCTTGGGTGTCTCGTCAAAATCAAGCATTACTTCTTCTTTTTTAGATTTTGCCATTTCCTTTTTCTCCTATGTAAAAATTACGCAGTAATTGTCCATACACCAAAGTATTTTGTAAGTGTAGTACCTACACCAATCTTTCTCTGGATTTCGTATGTCTGCTGGTCATTCAAAGTTTCGCCAATCTCATTAACTTCGAGAATTGTCTCGCCACCGTTAATGTATTTGATGAACTTGTTGTCTTCACCAACGGGCATGATGAATAATTTAGTATTATCAACAAGACCGCCTGTTGCAGCACTAAGGTCACCAAGGTTGTATCTCTGGGGCATTTCAAGAAGGTCTGTACCTTCATAGTCACCAAGAATACCTGTGTGAGCGATAGACTCTTTCTGTGAAGCAGCCATCCAAGTAACTGCTGTGCTATTGTTAACAAGGTTGTTCATCTTCTTAAGAGCAGTCTTTGTACCCATAATAACTACGGGAACACCACCGTTAAGAGATTCAACAACTTCGATGATATGGTCAAAGTCGTCCTTGTTAGCGGCAACTAACGCACCTGAACCTGTAAGTCCAGAAGGAAGAGGAAGCGTTGAAGCGGCATTAGCGAACTTGGAGTAAATAAGTTCGATAATTAAATTAGCGAATGCCTTTACTGCGGCATCAATGAAAGCAGCCCAAGACTTCTTTCCTGTAAGGAAAAGTCTAATGTCCTGTCCAACTTTAACACCATAGTATGCTGTAGGAACAACAAAAGGTTCGCCGGGAGCGAGCTTCTGCTGAATTAAGTCATGATGAGAACCAGAAACTTTCTCAACCTGAAGGTATGTTTCCTTCTCTACCCAGAACTCGTTTACATCACCGTCTGCAAGGTTGATTTCATCAACATACTTGTTGAAGATATCAAGACCTTCGAGACCCTGCTGTACCTTTACTTCAATAATCTCTTCGATTACTGCGAAGAATTCACGAGCGCCCTCTGATTTGAGTGCTCTCTTAATCTGCTTATCTGTAGATTTCTCATTAAGACCTGTGTACTCAAAGCAAAGTTCTTTGATTTTCTCATCAACTTCTGATTTGTTCATAACACGTCCAAGGTCTTCATCGAAAATTTCAATGCCATTAGCGGCATCAAATAAAAGATTTCTAACTGCTACGTCTAACATTGTCTGTTTACCTCCTTTCCCCTATTATGCAATCACGAGTTTCTTATTTGTGATTGTTGTGATTGCTACGCCAGCATTGAGGTTATTTAAGTTACCGCCAAATGCTTCCTTGGATACCTCAAAGATATCACCAGCATAGAGCTGATGCGCTCTTGCTACTTCGCCTGCTTCAAGATAGAATCTCTTCTCGCCTGCGATTGATAAAGGTGAGTCATATCCATTGTCGGGTACATTGTAAACAAGCAGAGCATCGAAACCGAGGTCTGCAAGAACTTCAACATACCAGTTACCATCTGCTGCCTGTCCTCTAACAATACCGTTGAAAGAGTTAGCGGCTGCTTCGTCATAGTTGTCAAAACTATTGTAATTACCTCTCTTGACAATATTGCCATTATCTGCGGCTGAAGAGAGAGTTACGTTGTAGATGTGTCCACCGTAGTTCGTAGCCAAAAGCTTCGATACGTTGGCATCTGCATGATTAGTAGTAAAATCTACTGCCATCTTTTTTTCCTCCTATAAAATTTAGTTTAATTAAAAAAGAGCATCGAAGCTCTATTTTTCAATACTGTTTGTTCCAGAGAACAAATTTCCGTATCTGTTGGGTTTTGCCTTTTGAACGGGAATAGAAACAAAGTTTGCTTTGGTCTCTGTACGTGCCTCTTCTGTCTGGACACTAAACTGACCATGTTTTGCATAGTCGAGAAGAATCTCGTCTGCTTTTGCTCTTACTTCCTCGATAGATAAAGTAAAGTGAGATTCCTGTTTCTTTAATTCTTCAAACTCTTTAGTATTCTCAATTTTGGAATAGTCATCAGAATTAAGAATCTCCATCTTGTCGGGTTCTTCTTTATAGTTCTTGAGTTCTTCTGCCATTTGTGCATAATTAGCACGCATACTATCAAGAGCGTCGCGTTCTTCTTGTGTTACATACTGACGGAAGATTTCAACTCTTTCTCCATCAAGAATAAACTCGTCATTGTCAAAATGGCAATTCTGTCTGTAGTTCTTTCCAGTGAACCAACCGTACATCTCAACATAGCCGTCTTCTTCAAACAAATCTACGTCATACCATTCATTGTCTTCAGCACCATAAGTTGCGGAAATCATATGATATACGGCATTCATCTTTTCAGAAACGGAGAGACCAAATTCTCTATTTACTCCATCAACGGTAGTAATGGAATATGTGATTTTCTTAAGTGCTTCTGCATCCGAACCATCATCAATGATTTGAGGAGCCTCTCCGTCGCTAGAATCTCCTTCATTTGCTCCAGATAAAAGAGCACCGGGTTCTGCCCCTTGAGGTTCACCGCTAGGCTCACCACCAGATTCGTTATCAGCTTCACCACCGTCAACAGTTGCGTCTCCTTCAGGTTCACTAGAGCCACTTAAATCAAAAGTCTCTTGAACTGCACCTTCAATTTCTTTCTTCTTCACTTCTCCTTCCTCCTTTCCTAAAGAGTCGTTTATATTAAAGCGAGAGAGAGTATTATTAAGATTCTCAAGCACTTTAATCAATTCGGCATTCGCTTCGAATGTCTGAGGTTCTGCTTTGAAGTCTGCAATATCTGCTCTACTTCCCAACATACCCTCTTCAATTTCGGTTCCGTCTGGTTCGCTACCTAACAGTGTAGAACCGCTTACATAGAACTTTTTAAGGTCAAGATATTTTTCTTTTGCATTATAAGCCATTTCTTCAATATGCAATTCGACAGAGTTCTTACTTCCACCTTTGCGTTCAATAATCTCTGCTGTTTTAGTATATTCTCTTGGAATATAAGCATACGCAAACACGAAATCTTTGCCTGTCTCCTCGTCGTATTCAATATAGGGTTGTTCATCGGGGAATCCCGAAAACGAACCTACTTGCTTTTCGATATATTGAAGTTCCTCTTCTCCATTTTCATTCTTCACAACTTCCATATCGTGAGAGTGAAAATCCCATTCTCCATTATCTAACTGATGGATGGCGGCAAGAACGGGTCTGCTTGCGATTGTCGGTAAAGACTCTTCGCCAGATTCTCTTGATACATTGCTGCCATTACGGTTCCTACCCAAATGGAATAACTTATATTTAAGTCTTAACATTCCTCTCTGGTTAGAATCATCAGTTTCATCAATTTCAAATGTAGCAGGAATTTTAACGGCTAATTCATATCCCGATTCGGATGAAGAAAAATGTTGGAAGTTGTGTTCTACACAAAACTTAACCAATTCATCCATCGTCAAAATTGTTTTAGGCATTGTTAATTCCTTTCCTATACACAAAGATTATTCGTGTATATTACTTTCTCTTTATCAAAAGTTTTTACCTTTGATGTATCGTTAATAAATACAAAGAACTTACCGCTTTTGGATAATTCTTGATATCCACTCTCTCGAAGTTCTTTAGCAACTTCTTCATCAGAAGTCTTTATGAAATATTGCATATCCTTTTTCTCCTATGAATAGAACGTGATTCCCATATTAACTTCGTCCCAATCGGAAATATTTCCCCAATCCGTCCTTCTCATTTTGAAGGTAACGTATAATTGTGTATCGGGATAACTTTGTCTATATGAGGTTAAGTCATATGTCTTACTTCCTCCATTGGTCCAACCGGGGTCGACAATTCTATTGTGTTTATTGTCTTCAAATATATAAAGTTGCATGGAATGTGTTACATTAACATTTCCAATACTACCAATAAACATAATAGAATTAACATCTGCTCGCAATGGAATTGCATAATAGCCAGATTCTGTTGTAGTGTTCTGTAAATATATAGACCTTATATCAGAAGCATTTGCGTATAATATGGCTCGCTGTTTATCGTTTAAAGTAACAAATGCGTCTCCATCTTTATACACATCAGTAACTTGATTTACTTGCATGATATTGCTCTTGTCAATCTTATCAACCACAACGTGAATAGGAGTAGAAACCACATCATAACGCTTATCACGAATTGTAATATAACATTCTCCGGCAGATAAGAAATTTGAAAACATCAAATAAACCGTATGTTGAGTGTCCCAATAAGAACCGTCTATAATAATATTTTCAACTTGATTTGACCAGTTGCCTATAATTTCCAAATCTTCAGGATTGGGAACATAATTGAATTTCAATCCAAGCACTCCAACGGTAACATTTTCATCAATGCATTTCATTAGGTTGCCTTGTGGTATAATTATTTTTTTTGGCTCTATTGTAGTGCTTCCATTGAACACTATAAACGTAGGAACTTTTCGTCCTGTTGTACTTTCGTAAATAGTGTTGATATGTCTTTGGTGCATCATACTTTCTGTTGAACCACCACCATCAAGCAGATAAGCAAATTTAAAGCCGTGCTTTACACAAGCGTCTTGTGCTTCTTCTACTGTCCAGCCGTCAGAATTGTCATAATTACGTCCTTCACAAGTCATAATTCCATAGTCACCATTCCCAAATTGTCCGATGATTTGTCTCTGACAATTCTCCGTATAATGACTAACATTATTCCACTCACTGCTAGGAACTTTCTCATAGTCACGAATGATTTCCATAAAGCCGCACACAGCAGAGTAAATACCATTATTAACCAAGGTTTGAGCATCTGCATCATATGCGGCATACCCAAGAGTGCCTTGTCTGTTAATCGTTAAAGGTCTGCATTGACTATGGGTGGCAGACGGAGAGTTTTTAATTACCGTTCCGTTTTCTATGACTATACCGTCTGGTGTAACATCTGTTGTGTTAAAAATACCAGCATTAATCGCAAGGTCAAAGTCATAAATGTTTTGCAAATCTTTTGTTGACATAGTTCCGGTTTCTCCAGATTCGGGACACAATACCAAAGGATATTGTTGCGAACCGTCAAGTTTATCTCGGTATACTCTTATCAAAAAATAATTTGCTCCACCATCTTCATCATATATAAAATCTATGTCGGTGTTGTCTATAAAGGATTTTTTCAAAATCAAATCGGCATAGTTCTTTGCAAGACTTAATGTTTCAATATCCATTTAACCACCGCCTTTAGATTTTAACCCAAGTCTGTGAGTTGTTAATCATATACGCTTTACTTCCACTTCCATCTCCTATTACAAAACAGGAACTGCCAACACTTACATCAGTAGGAAGATTCGCAACATCTGCGTCCGTGTCAGCAATGAAATAGGAAGTGCCGTCTGGTTTCTTATCGACTAATTTTATCATTTTAAAATCCTCCTACTTTTTATTACTCATTTTTGTTCGGGTCTTCTGTAGGTAAGTCCATGAATGATTTTCTAATCCCGTCCATCACGCCGTTCAAACCTAAAGAATGATAGTTTATATATACATTCTCAAAGTTTTCTTTAGCGTAAATGGGTGCATATCCGAGGTCGTTATATTTATTATAACTTGAAATCATTTCAGCGCGTAACAATGCTTGAATACCATTTCTAATGGCATCTTGTTCCTTTTTATACTTCTTTAACTTGGTTGCAAAGTATGTAAAGGTAGCACCGAACACGGCTGTCGGAATACCAAAAAAGCTTAACCATTGCCAGATTGTCATCATCCTTTCCTCCTTACTTAAATATTTCTACTGCGGTCTCCTTCGGGTGTTAAATCACTCGGGTCTTTCTCGGGTGCGCCTTGTCCAGTTTCTGGGGTGTACCCATCATTACTCGTAGTGAATGATGAACTCAAAGGGTAAATCATCTTGTCTTGTAATTTAAGCACTTCGGTTTCTAGGTAAATCTGAGCGAGTTGTTCTTTTTCGCTTACACCAATGAGAGTGCCGTAAGCAAGTCTATTTGAATATCCGTATTGACAACTTTCGAGCATACTCTTTGCGAGTTCCTCTTTCGTATATACGGAACATTCGAAATGCTTTACTTTCGCAGGCTTCGTCATCATATAACTTAATTGCATATTACAGAAGCCATTGATTTGCGGAATTAAAGGAGAAATGGCAAATTCAGTTTCTGCCTTTAACCACGCGTTAAAAGCGGCGGTGCTTGTAATTTTATTTGCATTTATAACCGCTCCACCACCAGCGGTCTGCAAGATTTGATTAGATGAGATTTCAACACTGTTAGTGTCTTTGTCTACGCTCTTCTCGAAATCAATTGTTTTAAGTTCTTTGCCGGGAATAACACCTTTACCTACATTTTCAGGTATCTGCCCTGTGTCAATCATTCTCTGGAAATATGCAGAAGCCAAGTCTGGACTGACTTCGAAGTCGTCTGCATCTTTTGCCCCAGATAAAACCTCCATCGGCATATAAATGAGTTTGTAGATTGCTAATGCATCGGCTTCAGACTGAATATCAACAAGGTCTTCCAACCCTGCCAATTGTAAGAACAATGGCAAGAAAGGAGGTATATTCATATTATATGTGTCTGTTCTAAACTTAAAGCATACGCTATATTTCGCAGGACAATGTACGTATTTATGAGACGGGTCTTTTTCATACTCTGCATACATTTCTTTAAGAGGAGAGCCTATCATTTCGATAAGTGCCTGTTTGTTGGCATTTCTCCATTTGGACATATCTACAGAGAATCCGTAACAACCATAGTCTTCATATACGCCGTCTATTACACATTCATCTGGGTCTAACTGATAAAAGAAATTACCTTTATCCCCACGAAGAATTATTCCGTAATAAACATCTTCTCTGAACACCGTAATAAGAACAGGTAACATATTATCTTGTAAGTTTAAAACGTCAAGACAATCAAGGGTATTGCTATATGAACGCAATATGTCTTTAGCAGAATTGCTACCTTCTTTTGTCATATCGTAGTTAGGTGAGACTATCCTGCAATCAAGACAAAACATTGACGCATACCAATTAACCAATCTAAAGAAAATATTAGAGCGGTAATATAAATACCTTGCCGTGTTCCTCAAATTCTTCTCATTGTTGCCAGTGTTCTTAATCCACTGCTTAAGTTCATCTTTATTGATGGCTCTTATTGATGGATTAATGATTTTATTTACATCTCGCAACCGTGTGAGTGTTGAGTCCATAGCCTTTTTAAACATTATAGTATTATTTTCGGCAACCGTATGGTTGTCTTTTAATTCAGCCATAAGGCTACCTCCTTCTTTGTTTTATACATTTTCATTCGAGCGATTTCGTATCACACTGACGGAACCGCCCAAACGAATAATGCTATATATTATAAACGGTGACTCGGCACGGCTTGTATTGAGATACCGTATACTCCTGAAAAAGTTGCTTGTTTCGCCTCGGTTACCAACCTTAACGCCACCGTTTAAAAACTGTGTCTTGCCGCCCTTATTAGAAATTTATCTAATAAAGACTGTGTGCTTTCTGTTTTTGGTTTAAGACCTAATTCGAGTTGACACGCACACCAATAATTATATGCCATAGATGAATAACGGTCCTTACGCATACCGGATTGTTCTCGTACAGATACAAGGTTTCCCTTTACTTCGTGTTCAAGTTTAATTAACTCATATACCGTGAGAGTGGTTTGAACGTAAGGATTCTTGATGAGTGCTTTCTCCGCATCAGAGAATGTTTTAAATTTCTTGAGAGTCTTATTAAGAGATTCGTCACATTCAGTTTCATCAATAAGCATATTTACTTTTCCGTTCTGGATTCCGTTTCTCAACAACAAACATATCTCGCTGTTGAATTTAGGATTGGCTTTAATAGACCAACAGACTTTATTCGGGTCTTTAACCTTACAACGTTGAGCCATGTCTGCATCGTTAATACAAGTAATCGCCTTGTAAACCTTACCAGTCTCTGGGTCGTATTGGTCTTTAACAATAAAATCGTAAATTCCTAAACCCACGCCCATCGTATCTAGAACTAAATCAGTACACTTATAACAATAAAAATATCTCATTACGACAAGACCTACTTCGTCAGTAGTCTTACCCTCCAATGTTTCCGCATAACAGAAGTTGGATTGATAACTTACATCGTCTTGTTGTACGAGTTCGTTTATGAAAATAGCAGTCGCGTCGTTCTTCTTTTTCTTCGTTGTTTGCATTAAAGCAACATCGACAGAAAGAATACGTCTGCCATTATCAGAAACATTTGGCACTGGATTGTTTTGATTATAGTATTTTAACGGCAACAGTGTGTGTTGTATTTTACGACAATGATTTACATCTTCGTATTTAAACAAACTGTCTCCGTCATCTCCGAACCACATACAACCCATTTCCATGTCGAACAAGGTTTGGTTGAAATTGGATTCACTCATTTCATCTTCAATCTGTTCACGAGAAAGCAACCCCTCTCGTATTGAAAGTTGATAAGGGAGTCCACAAACAAAAAACTTCTTCATATCGTCGAAGAAGTTAATGACATAACCTTGTACCTTTTTATATGCCCACGAACTCTTGAAGTAAGCAGAGGACATATAAATTTCCTTGTTTCTTTCTACAAGATGAGCATATTCTGGTTTGTCCAAGTAACCGGGGTGTCTCGGTGATGTTAAGAATTTTCTTAATACCAAGTCAACAACCTTTTCGTTTATCATTCTAAATTCATCACAGATTAGAAGATTAGCACGACAACCACGAGCGTTATCCGTACTAGGTCTTGTTCTTATCCACGAGCCGTTAGCAAAAACAATTTCTGCGTCTTGGACACCTATAGAGCATTTGGTTATTTCTCGTCTTAAGAACGCGGACTTTGGCATAAGTTCATCTTGTATCTTAAGCAATACTTCGTTGGCTTGCTTTAATGTACCCGATACTACGATTACTTTGGTGCCGGGATAAAGAATACAACGAATTACTGCAAACAGTGAAGTTAGGAATGTTTTTCCAAGTCCTCTGGCGGCAATAAATGCAAAATAGTTATATTGCATCATAGCCCACAAGAGAATGCACTGGAACCATTTAAGTTTTATATTTAAACATTCCTCTGCAAACCTATGCGGATTGGCTCTATAATAAGCCGCTCTTTCCGCAACGGTTTCCATAATCTTTTGTTCTTTATCCTGAGCAACTTGTTTGGCAGTTTTAGTCATCTAACTTCGTACCAAACAACTTATCAAACAGTTCTTCGGAATATTCATCGTTCTGATATTCCTGTCTGTTGACAGTATATTTTTTCATAAATTGGTCATACCGAGAAGAAAATGCATTTTTTAATCCCATCATTTTCGAAAGGTGTCCTTTGAAGAATACATCTATTAAAAGACCTATCCTATCAACGTCCTTAAATTCTTCTAATGGCTCAGGTATGGGTTTCTCATTTTCCCACTTCTCTATTAACTGACCGAACGTCTTTGCATCTGTTAATGCGTTAGCCGCATTCTGTGATGGCTTTAACTGTGACGAAGCCAATAACTCTTGTAAAGTTTTATCTGCTTCTTTAGTATCTTTGCCATCTTTCTGCAATTTGTCAATTTCAAGTTCCTTGAAACAAATTCTCTTAAACAGTAATTCCTGTGTTTTTGTTTCACACGGGTTTCTCGCTGTCCAATCTTCATACTCCTTTTCCAAGAACAACAAATCGACATTGTTATAATCTCTGCCGAATCTGTCTCTGGCTTTTCGAAGAAGCTCCTCGTTCATTGCGATTTCTTCTTCTGTGAGTTCTGTTGTTTCTATGGAACTTCCAAAGTCACTGTCGCTATATGTTTTATTCTGCCATTGAGGTAGAGACATAATAGCGGTTATGTAAGTAGCAAAGGGTGAGTTACGGTTCTTTTCCCTAACTCCGTCCTTTGCCCCTTTTACACACTTTTCATAGAAATCATCATCGTAAGGCTTATCCAATATCTGCAAAACCTTTTGAACACTCTCTTTTGTTTCAACGGGAGTGTCTCTGTCTTTCTTTCTCTGCTCTGCAATCTTTAACAGACATTCCTTACAAATCGGATTCTTGCCAGTAATATAACGATTATCATTATAAAAAGCGGTGTCTCTCTTTTTAAAGTCACCGCATACTGGACACATTAATATTTCTTTGTCCAATAACGAATTATAGGTGTTGGATATTTTATCGTATTCTTCTCTTAAAGAAGATACACCCCTAGCCTTTAATTCATTAACCGACAGGGCATACTGTAACGATGCCATATCCTTTTCCTCCTTTTATTCCTTTCAATCCTCAGCGAGCGCAGACGGGATTTGAACCCGCGACACACGGCTTAATATCCGTTGCTCCTGCCGAACTGAGCTACTACGCTACCAGAGAACCTCATGTTCTCGCCCAAAAGGTGGGCAGACCTATTTATAACAACGCCAGAGTTCATTCGTCTCCAACGGAGTTATCATCTCCCCAATCATATTTTGGGTCTGTCAAGAGCGCAAGTTTTTCTCTTAATCTTAAGGCAGTAGTAAATTTAATATCTGCTTTGTAATTAGTCATTGTTGGCAAACCTGTTCTGGCATCGATACATTTTCTCGGAGCCCTTTTACTCAATTGGAACTTACCAAAGTTCGTTATCATTATCTCATTGTCATTTAACAGTTCTTCAAGCATAACTGCAAATGTTGCTTTGACAATGTATTGTACTTCTCCAACGTGATAGCCAGTTTTCTTTGCTACTTTACGAGCAAGTTGTTTATAATTTAGCATTCCCATTCAACCCCTCCCGTTAAAGGAATGGAGTCCGTTAGGAAATAAGTACCAACATATTTAAACTTTTTGTTTCCTTTTTCGTCTGTGAACCATTGTTTGCCATCACATTTCACATTAGAACACGCAATGATATTGGTTCCGTCAATACGCACGAAAGGAGAACCGCACGCTCTACATTTGTTTTCCTTTTTTTCCTTCATCTTTTTACTCCCTTTTCTCACTATCGGGGAGGTCGTTCGCCTCCCTTCTATAAGTCACATTAAAAAATTTTCTGAAACGCCCTATTTGCAAGGGGTTGAGACACCTCTTAACCTTGATAGTGGGTCAAAGGGTGTCCCAAAAAACCTAAATTTTTGATATTTTTTTATATATTTTTTGTTGAAAAACTATTTGATTTTATTTTTTTCCGTATACATTTTAGAAAGTTTTTTCCATTTTTGTAAAACATTCTAAAAATAAATCTGGATTAACTGTATATAATGTCTTAAGCAGTAATGACCTGTTCTTATTTAGTTTGGTCTTTATTGTTTTCTGGTTACACTGTATGCCCGGTGTTATAAGAAAGGCTCTATTGATTAACCAAGCCATAAGACTTTTATAATTACGGGATATATACATTGCTCTTATATCTTCTACTAACTTAAAGAAGTTATATTGCAGTACCAAATACTCCTCGTTTCCCTCGCCTATATTATATTTATATACAGACAAAGAATATTTTTCTATCATCTTCTCAACTTTCTTGGATTTCTTTCTATCAGAGTCCAACGGTACGGGTTCGAAGAATTCACTCATAGGGATTGGTGGTCTTGAATCTCTTATCTTTGAAATCTCTACATCGTATAAGAAGTTCATGGGACACTTTAATTGTTTATTTATATTATCATAGTTAAAGTTCTTTTTAACTATTGAGAAGAACTTGGGGTATTTACTGTCACTGACTCCCAAGTCTTTCTTAATGCGTTTGATTTCCTGCGGTATGTCTATATCAAATGTTCTTTTGGTATTATCAATAGCCGCCTGTGCCACAACACTTAATATACATACATAATCATCATACTTCTTATCATCATAATTATAAGTATATGACAATGATAACTGCGCGAGGTTAGATGATTCCCCTATGGCAAGCTGTGATGCGGCAAGTTTATTATCAATCGCTGCAAAGTCGTCCATCGTATTGTCATAATGATTCTTTTCCTTGGGAATCATATTAACAATTGTTGGGTAATTCAAATAGCAATACTTCGCGTGAGCGACTATATCTTCTTGGTTCGTTGTGTAGATTGAGTCGGAGTCCATATCCGAACCGTTATTTCTATCTTGGAAGTCGGTGTGTATCATATTAACTGCGATACAAAGTTTACCGAGATTAAAGTATTTCTTAATCAACGGATGGAGATTATTATGCAAGTACCCCATATTATTACGAGAGTTAAACGGTGAACGAAACTCTGCAAGGTATTCTTTATCCAAGAATCTCTCGGAATAACATTGAATACAATCTTTCTCGGTTCTAAATGTGGGGTCGTCTTCCGGATTCTCCCCCACTGCATGAAGCAGCATAGCATAAGGACTGCCTACTATGGTTAAATTATCTGCGTTTTGAATAGACCTTCCGTTCTTGAAGTCCAATACATACGCACGGATAATGTCTCTTTTTCTGGCTCTATAGTATTCGCTTCTTAAGAAGTCTGGATTTCTCTTTACCAATGCCACTAATACTTCGTGGTCATTACTGAAGTTGGCAGTTCTCTCCAAATACTCAAGGAATATATAATCATCTGTTTTGAGTCTTTCGATGTATCTTATGCTCTTATCAATGACATTAGGCATTATCTCTTCCGACAATGAGTTAATCATTTGATACGACATTCTCTGTACATTTCCGAGTTTGCTATGATGTGCGGTCTTTACGATGCCGAACATACAATCGTTCTTTCTCACCCACTCTGACCAATAATCAAAGCCTAAATCAAACTTAATCCATTTCATACTCTGGTCTGTGGTTACGAGTTTTATCTTCTTAACCCTTACATCATTCCCCCACATATCTTTTACTGTGGCTTTCTCATAGTCTTCCCTAAAGTAATCCTTAAAGAACAATTGGAGATTCGCACTAAACGCGGCACACTTACACATATGATGTCTTAAGAGAATATAACCATCTCCCCATTCGGGAAAGATTGACGCATCAATTAAGCCTTGTCCGTCGAAGATAGTATTCTTTACTTCGTAGTCATTGATTCTCTCTGCGTAACAATGTTTCTCTTTATCTGTTTTAATAGCCACTATATTAGTCTTGAATTTGGAATCAAAGTCTGGAAGCACTAAAATCTCCTCTGGTTTGATTCTGACTTTACCGACAATGGTGGAAGTAATCAAAGACGAGTATGCCCCTATCTCAACTATGGGTGCATTTCTCTTTTTTAGTTTAATGCCCATATAAAGAAAGTTTCTAGCCTTTTTATAAAGTTTCTCTTTGATGAACATACACTTGCCTGCTTTGGCTTTGCCCGGTGTACGATACAACATCTTATATGTTATTGTCTCATCTCCCTTACGGGTATGATATGTAATAGGCACACCATTATTGTAAAAGTATGTTCGTATCTCGTCCTTTGAAACTTTTTTATATTTCTCGGGATTATTCTTAACGTCTAAATACAAAGCAGAGATTTTCTTTCTTCTGAGTCTTTCGTTTTCTCCTTCTCCGAATGACTTTGCCACTTTATATTTTAGTCTTGCTTCTTTCGCTACTTTGATTAAATGCTTGATTTCATCTTCAGGTCCGCGAGTTCCATAATTGAAATCCAAACAAATAACATCACGAGTAGAATCATTCTTTACTTGCAAGCCATTATCAAGTAAAAAGTCTGTGAAAAGACTATTAGTTAACATTGCTTCTGTGTAGTCGTATCTATCTCTCATTCCTAACATGACTCCATAGATAGACCCTGCTTCATAGTTGTTAATCTTATATCCAAATTCTGACATCATAATCCCCTTTATAATACATTTAATTCTATTAAAAACTCGGATAATACTTTTTGTAATGCTAAATCGTAATCGTTATATCTTTTCTCTGCCTGTATATCTAATGCTTTCTTGACTTCGTTGTTTAAAAGTATTCTTTCGTTCTCAAGTTCCTTTATAACGTGCCGTTGGTTATAAATGATTTGGTAACATTGGAATACCCCCTCCCAACACATCTCTTCTTCGACTATGTGATTTATCCTCGCATAGTATTTCTCTTTTATGCCATTAGAAAAATATACTTGGTATTCGGATTGATAACCCAATTCGTCCAACACACGCTTTTTGACATCTAATATGTATTGGTGTTCTTCTATATTGGCTATCTTATAATCATACGTTCCGTGGCTGTTTAAATAATATATCTTATATGCGTCACTATAATCTATAAGCAGTCTATTCTTTAAACTCTTGAGTGATGATTCTAGTATACTTAATATCTTACTGTCCGTCCGCTTATAAAACTCATAGATATTATATTCATTCGCTATATCCAATAACTTATTCTTATTTCGCCTATAATCTATATATCTGTCATTTACTAATCCCAATATCTTAATCAGTTCATTTTTATTCACATATACTACAGGCAAATCTTTTTGAGATAAATAATACAGTAAAATATTCTGTATGAATTTAGTATACTTACTATGTACTGTACTTGGTAATGGTTTCTCATATTTCTCTAATACAATATACCCATTAGTATTTTTATCTTTAAGTAAATCTAAATATCTATTTACTTCTTTTAATTGCAATATCTTACTTTTACCAGTACATATATTTAAGTTTAATAACTTACATAACTCTCTATAGTTTTTAATATACATACCTTCTTGTATATTATTAGTATTTAATTCTAATATCATATATCCCCTTTATATTATTATTTTCTCTCCTGACGGAGAAAAAATAATATACTCTATACAATAAACTTACTTATATCACTCTTACTAATATAGTTATACTAACTTATATAATATATACTTACTCTATAGCTATGTTATATTTATATTAATACACTTACTGTATACATAATATACTTACTCTTTATATATAGTATATTTATATATATACAGTTACTCTTTCATATACAGTAAACTTATATATACAGTAGTGGTTAAAATATATACAGTATATTTATATATATAATACACTACTATTCAGTCAAAGGTGACAACTTTTTGTATTCCGGAATTTATCGTACCACATTATCTTGTGTTTTTCAACAAAAACCTTATTTTTTATTTTTAAATGTTATACTCCACATTATAACATTCGGGTTAGTTTAGACTACCTGTCAAGTATTTTTACTTTACACCCGCGGTTTTACAATTATTGCTATTTTTTACATTTATTGCTTTACAAATATTGCTCTATTTTACAAATCTTGCTATTGGCATTTGGGTGTACAAAATCGTATCGGATTGTGATGGGATATGAACATTGTTTAGCTGGTGCTAGCACTTCCCATAAAATAAGGCATTCCACCATTTTAAATACCCCCTATTTTTATATAAAAAATGACACTTTTTACTATTGAATTTTGATATACTATTATTGTAATCAATATGATTATAGTATATCTATTCAATGAGTCACGGCTCACAAATAGATAGCATAAAGTCACGGCTTTAATGCAACTATAAAGATAAAGATTATTTATCACGGCTATTGATAATACCACCCACAAATAACCAAATTTTCTCTAACAACTAAGGTATTCAAAATCGCTTGGTCTCTTGCTTAAGGGCTTTTGACTCAGTAAATTGATGATTATTAGGCTATGAGAATAGATAGAGATAAGGTGGACACGGCGAAACGGCGAGCAACTAAAGTAACCAATAGCATCAATTTAATATCGGTTTGAACTATACTCTTTATGAGAGCGAGTCCACTTACTCTATAAAATGTGGGCAACAAGCCAACGACTCAAATTTTACGGCTTTGCGCAATGACCATAAAGAAGAAAACTCTGTTTAGAGGGCAGATGGACTCATAAAACCACAATACCACTATTGAATCATTATTGAATCACGCAACCATTTTAGATTAGTGGAATATCCACGGAAAGATAAGAGGAAAAAATTATGAAGAATATTGATATGTTTAAAGCACAGAGAGAATTCGCAGATAGAGTAGCAAAGTTTGTAGACCTTAAAGTATTAAGGGCAGAGTACGCAGAGGACTATCGCGTGCAGACAAGTGCGACCAAGAAGTTAATCGAATCAACATCGAAGACATTAGAGGGCAGTATCTTTGCAGAATCTATCCCCGAGCGACTTGCACAGTATCAGGCAGACCTTGACGCGTTTAGAGTAGCATACGAGGAAAGACTCGCACAGATGGATAAGTTTGAGTTATCAGACGATGAAAAGGCATTACGTAAGGCTCTTAAAGGTGTATCTTGCGATGATACTACTGTTATCAAAAAGGCTTTGCAGGACTTTTTCTCGAAGTATGACCTTGACATTAAAGGCACAGACTTTGAAAAGTCGCTACTGAATACCCTTGGGGGCAAGGTGGACATGAGAAAATTCGTTAAGTCCGAGGGTACAGACGGTGTATCGTTCAACACTTCAGGTGCATTGAATCTCATCTTCTGGGTAACGTTTAACTACATGGTTAGTGCAGGCACCATCAAAGCCGCTATGATACCCGATTGCCTTAAGGCGAAGTATGTTAAAGACGGCAAGGTCAACAAAGAGGTAGCAAACGCACAGAAGTAATCTACAATTGAATATGGGTATGGGCGAGGAGTAACCTTGCCCTTTTTTGTTAAGTAACTGTTTAAGGTTGCGTGGTTCAATAGTGGTTTAATAGGCTCTTAATAGCGATGTATTGCGTGCTAATGTGTATCCTGTACGCAGTATCTCCGTAAGACCATAAGGATAGGAGGTGATTACCACGCATAAGAGTAACATTGTGGGCATTATCATAATGGTAGTGTCAGTATTGGTATTATTAGGCTTTGGTGTCAGAACATGCATAAGACAGGTGTATTTTCTTGAGACATGCATAGTCGAAGTCGAGGACGGTGGCATAGAGGTTGTAGGCGAAGACTCGACGGGTAATCTGTGGGCATTCAGACCGAGTGAAGATGTGCAAGTAGGCGATGAATACATTCTGTTAATGGACAACTGTGCCAATGACTATTTGTATGATGACAGAATAATTGTAGCGGTTAGGAGGTTTTTATGAAAGAACAAAAGGCACCATTGACTCGTATGCAGAGAAGATGGCTCTTAAATTATTACTGTAGAAAAATACTGTCGGCTCGTCAGATTCAAGAGACTTACGGGTGGACTATCGAGGAGTTGAGTCTCATTCGCCCACACTCCGAAGAACATTATCTGACTAGATGTCCGAAGTGTCAGAGCAAGAATATTGCTATGAATCGACACTATACGAACATGGGTATATCATGCGTTAATGCGGTATGCAGAGAATGTGGCACATACTCGCACGCAAATGACTATGAGACTGCTATGGTGTTATGGAATAAAGGTAAGGTGTATTTGTCGCACTAGAGAGGAGAATAATTATGACAAATATAGAAAGAATGAGATTAAGAATCTTAAAAGGAAATCAAAAGTTAGTCAATACCCCAGAAAGTATTTTCAGGGATAAAATCGAGTCTTTGAAAGTCAGACTCGCCAAGGCAGATGCAGAATTTCATCAGGATAACTATGACGATGATTACAATGGAAACAGAATCATCGCAAAATTAGCGGAAATAGAAGTTCTCAAGAGGGAAATAAGATACACGGAGAATAAGATTAACAGAAGAAATGGGTTATTAGATAAACTCGCACAGACAGGGAAACTGATATAGGAGGAAAGCAGAATGTTAGGAATTATCTTTGCAATGTTGGAAGCATTATTGGAAATCGTAGTATTAGTGATTATTATCGCAGTACCTTTCGTGTTGATAGGGTTAGCTTGTGAGTTAATCCGTAGACGCATAGGGAAATTAGAGTATAAGATGGGTACTAGTAAACAAAAAATCCATCGGAAACTATATGATTTCCTCATAAGGTTAGGCTATGACAGCAACACCGCATACAATATGGCTACTCAGTTTACTAGATGGCAATAAATGGGAAAGGAGTTAATTTATGTACAGACAGTACGAAGACCCAAGGGAACTGACTAAACAGTTAGACGAGAAAAGGGCTCGCTATGAAGAACTCGCAGAGAGAGTAGATAAGGGAGATTTAGACTTTGATGTTTTAGTAGATGCCCACGAGGATATTGCGGAATTAGAAAACCGCGTGAATTTTGCGTGGCAAGATGAAGAGTTCGAAGAGAATTATAGAATCGAGAACCCTTATCACGCAAACCCTCTCGATGATGAGTGGGACGATGATGACATAGATGATTATACATTTGACATTCCGAATGACGCATTTTAGGAGGGAAAACAGATGAAGATGACAATGTATTTCGTGGTAGAAAACGGAGCAATCCGTAATTTTATGACAGATTCCGAAATGGAATTGGAAAAGGCAAGACTTCGCTACGAGCATGTCTTTATGACTCGTGATGAAGCAGTGGGATTTCTCAAGAACCCACCCAAAAAGGCAAAGCATTTGTCTGAAGACGAAGCGAAAGAAATGGAAATTGCCCAGTTCAAGTTCTATCTCGAAATGGAAAATATCCAAGGGGAAGAACGCAAGAAGAAATGGAACAAGTTCTGGGACAGATACAACAGAGTACATTGGAAAGATAACCAACAGAGGAGAATGGCTTATGGAAATTAAAGGATTCTGGGTTGGCTATAGTTACAAAGGATACGTTGGCAAAGATGTAGCCGGAGCAGATGAAAACGGATATATGGAATTTGCTAACGATAAAGACTATGAGGATTGGGTTAAATAGGAGAACGGAAATGAATAAAATACAGTTATTACTTCTCATCAAACAGTATACCGCTATGCTTAATGACATAACGGAGACATTGAGAGAAATGACACTCAACGGACTTGAATTCTCTAAAGAGTTCTCGGAGATGTACGCACTTGGGAACGATGTTTCACAACAGTTAGACGACTTCAAAAGGGAATTCGAACAAGCATAGAGAGGAGAACGGAAATGATAAGAATTAGAGTCGAAAAGACTAAATACGGGCATTACGAAGCACATCTTCAACTGTATGTTGGGGGTTGGTTTGACGAGCCACTCGGAAGAATTGGGAAAGGGAATTCCATAGGTAGTGCTATAGCAGACTTAAGAAAGGAAATGGAATTTGAAATTTCCTCTATCCGTAGCCGTATAGAAGAATCGTATGGTTGTGATGTGGTTGATAACGACGGAAACAGAGTCAGTTATGGCTTAAATATCACTTTAGCAGAACTGTTGGGAATATGAAAGGAGAACAGATATGAAAGAGTATGACCTTGATATGAATCTTGTGCTTCAAAAGGTTTTTAAAGAAATGCGTAAACAAGAAGAATGCAGAATCAACAATGTGAACAACGGAATTAAGAAAGGTTGTGAAAATTGTTCTCAATGGGACGAATATTGGGGTTGTAATAAATGCGAAAATTTATAAAAAGGAGAACTAAAATGACAATTGAACAAATTCATAAGGCAATAAATATTTTGTTTATATTAACATCGGCAATTGGTATTCCATCTGCCCGTGCCCTTATAAGTGGTATAAACAATTGGAACGAAATCGTAATCACAATAGGACTTATCGGAACTGTTTTAAGCGCATTAGCATTTACTTTTATGATTAGTTTGATGTGGACATTAAATGATATAGAAAGAGAGGAGAACGAAAATGCCAATTAAAGACCCATATTTATCAAGAGAAGAGGTTTTGAAAATCATAGATGAGTACGAGCAGGCTATCAGTGACCACCATAGACACATAGCCGAACTCGAAAGGTTACTCGAACACGAAAGGGAAGTCAAAACCTTTGTCGCAAAAGAAATACATAAACGAGCAAACGCAGATAACGAGATTAAGACAGACGAGAACGAGTTTTTTAAGTGTACAGTCAATGGAAAACTCTTAACGACAGGACAACTCGCGGCAATAAGCGAATATTTCCGTGCTTGTTCTGAAGCCGAAATATTGGAAAGAGATTATGGAGTAAGCCACGAAGATTCTCTCCGTATGGGAAAAAACATCATAATTCGCATTGAAGAAAACGATGATATGTATGCAGAAGCATACGCAAAAGAAATCGAACTCAAGCGAAAAGAGAGAGTAAAACAGATAAAGAACACCTTGTCGGATATGTACGGAGAGTTAATGAGTGTCGGAACTGACGAGGAAATCAAAGATGAATTGCAATTTCTGAAAGACTCATTAGCAAACTTCAAGAGTAAAGGCAAACAGAAAGGAGAAAACGTATGAGAGAGATTCCCATTCTGAACGGAACAGGCGGTACTATTTACTTGCCTGAAACACTTAATCCACTGGGTTAAGGTAAATTAAATAAGTGGTCTGTGCTATCGGACACGCATACGGGCAAACAACGGAAATCACGGAAAGTGAAAGGAGACTGACAATGAAAGACGAAATGGTAAAAGTTCTCTTATACAACAACGGAGATGTGGAAATCGAATCGGCACAGAGTAACCAACGCACACAGCATATGTGCTTTGCGGGTAACAAGGGTAGTGGAGATATGTACTACTGCAAAAAAGGAATGGAATCATTTTATCTTAAGCGAATGATTTCTAAACGCAAGAAAGAACTTGCAAAACAGATTAAAGAGTTAAAAGCCGTAGAGGTTCGTGTCAATAAAAAATTATCTGAATTGGAAGGAGAATGATTATGACTGAAGAGCAGAGAACGGAAATCATAGATAAAATCATAAAATTACGAACTACGAAAACTCCATACGATGCAGATGATGACAGAACATTTATGCGGAATTTCATCGAAAACGGTACAGACGGAGTTTATACCGTACTCTATTTCCTACTGAGTAGAATTGACAGTTTGGAAAACGAAAAAGAGAAAATGAGAGATTTGGCTATCAAGATTTATGAATCATGAAAGGAGAAAAATGATGGGCGGTAAGAAAACTTGCAAATATTATAAAACTTGCGGTAACACAGAAAACTGCAAAAATTGCAAGGGTTACGAAAAAGACAAAAAGACAAGGAGAATAAGATTATGAGAAATGACAAAGCAAAATCCATTAGAAAAGCAAGAAAAAATGTTAACAAGGCAAAGGACAAGTTCTTTAATTCGGGAGATTCAATTGACGCAATTGATTTTCTTTTAAGACAAGACCTCTTGTCAGACGCATACGACAACGACACCATGAAATATTACACAATGTAAAGGAGAACGATTATGAGATTCAAGTATAGTGTCGAAACAACAATGAACAACGGAGACCTTATTTTTAGACCGTTCAAAGTTAAATTGTTTGCAGATATATATGCAAGGCGTATGCACAAACAAGACGATGTGAAGAAAGTAAAAATCGCTTTCAGATAGAAAGGAGAGTAAGATGAAACATTATGCAATTCGTGTCAGTTCCGTCTTTAACAACGGAAAAGACACAAGAGAAGAGGACTGCCGTAATGCATTAGACGCATTACATCGTAAACAGTATTATGAAAAAGACGCTTCTGTATTGAGTGTCGAAATCGTTGAGCGTTAATAAGGTCACTAATGGTGGTGGCTTTTTTTAAATTGAAAGGAGATTTTATAATGAGTACAATTTTTAAGGGTTCAGAGAAGTTTGAATTTGGTATGGACGGAAAGATTATCGGCTTGAAAAGTGAAGAAGTTACAAGACTTGCAGAGAAAGTCGTAGAGTTATTCGACTGGTGCGAGTGCTATCCTGACGCAGATTTAGATGCTTGCAAAACAATGATAGCAGAATGGTTTGATAAGAAAAAGGAACTGATTAACCTTTGGGTTAAGAGTCCTTTTTACAACGGAGAGTATGCGATAGAGTTTGATAAGCCGATTCACAGAAGTTTCGACATAGACACTTATAGAACATTCCTCAATATTGCAAAACGTTGGGAATCATTCGTTCTTGAGAAAAAAGAACAGAGAATCGGAACTTATACTTTGGGTCAATTAACCACACACATAAGCAGACTCTCAGATAAGATTACAGCATTGCGAGACGCACAGAGTTACTATTCCGGAAATCCACTGAATGATTTGATTCTTGAAGCGAAAGAAGATAAAAAACGATTTAAGGCTTTAAGAGATAAATTTGAGGGAGATGAGTATTCTCCATTTGATGGTCGTATGTACAAGACAGAAGATTATAATTTCCATTATGACTTCTCGAACTGTATGTCAATCTTGTATAATCACCCGAAACAGTTCCTCGATGAAGAAATGGCGGCAATAATTAACAGTTACATGGCTGATTTTAAGGCAAAATCGGGGCAGAAAGTTTCGAGAGTAGTAAATAAGTTGTGCAAAATGGCAGGCTTAACGGAATTCACAAATAAAGACCTTAAAGACCTCGGTGGTCGTTATGCGTATGAAAATATGGAAGATGATAAGAATGTCTACAACTTCGAATTTGCGAAGTTTGCAGATGCTTGTAATCCGTTCTCAACGCAAAAGCACATCTTCATCTCTCTGAATCCGTTAGACTATTTGACAATGGCTTGGGGAACTGATTGGAGTTCTTGTCACTCAACAGATAAGAACAACAAACATAAATGGAGTGACCGTTCGGGAGCAAGTTATAGCGGTTGTTATTCGTCTGGTTGCGAAAGTTATATGCTTGATGAAAGTTCTGTTGTGTTCTTTATTCTCGGAGATAACGCAGTAGAAGAAGCAAAAGAAAAGGGAGAACCCGTTCCTCGTAAGGAAATGAGACAGATGTTCCACATCGGAAAAGAAAAGTTCATTCAGGGTAGACTTTATCCCTTTGACCAGACAGATAAAGGAAATCACGCAGAACCCGAAGATTATGTTCAGTACAGAGAAATAGTACAGACATTGTTGTCGGAGTTATGGAATGTGCCTAACTTGTGGACTAATAAGACAAATAAAAGGTACGGTGGAATTTGTGGTGAGAACTCATACCAGTACGGAACGCATTACCATGATATAACAAATTATGATAATCCGAATGTTTCTTTCTTGAAAGAATATACAGGAACACCACGTATCATCGTTGGTGCAGACCCTATATGCCCTAAATGCGGAGAAAGACACGGCGATTCAAGCAATTCATTCTGCGAAAGTTGTATCAACGAAGACGGAAGTAGTAATTATTGTGAGTATCACGAGAGATGGGAAACCTGTGACGGAGAAAACGTTGAAAATTACGGTTGGGTTTGCGATGATGCTCTCGAAAATTCTGGAGACTTCGCAAGATGTGACCATTGCGACGAATGGTTTTACATAGGTCGCTATGATGACGGAATTCGTTCTGATAGAGACGAAAGATGGTTCTGTTGTGAAAGTTGTGCAGAACGAGAGGGCTACTATTGGGTAGAGATGGCAGAAGATTATCTGTCGGAAGATGATTTTGAGTATTCCGAAATTGACGGCGAAGATTTGCCGACTTACGATTTATCTTACTATGATTTATGCTATGCATATTACGAGGAAGATGAGCGGACTATTGCAAGGCAGTCAAGTTGTGTAAGATATGACGGAAATTGGTACGGCGAGAACGTAATGGTGGAAACTGTTGATGGATTGATTCCTGAATGGGAGTCGGTTGAAATCGTTTTGAACGAAGACGGAGACACTGAAATCGCTCACCGTGATAATCCTGACATCGTAGAGTATGACGATGAATACTATTACGTCGCAAATTGCGTGGAAACTGTAGACGGAGATTTAGTTCCCGAATGGTATGCCTGCAATATTGACGGAGAATGGTATGACCAAGATGTTTGTACGGAAATCGACGGAGAATGGTACAAAGACGAAGACACGATATATTACAAAGGTACTTTCTATTTGAGAAAGTTAAGTGTAATAGTAGACGGAAATTGGACTCCGTTGGATATGTCGGAAATGGAAGAAGTTGATAGAGTTGTAGCATAAGAAAGGGGTGAAGCGTATGTCACAGGAAGTATGGTTTAATAAGAAAACTCAAAAGAATGTACAGTATTTAGGCAGAAAAAATAAATTGATTCCCGAGAACGAGTGTTTTGTAAAGATATGCAAAATGCCACAGAAACAACTGAAAAATGTTTTGGCGATGTATCTGTATGAAGTCGGTTATGAAGATGTTCACGTTGGAGACGGATTCCTATATGCAAAGGGAAGTATTCCTTTCTGTTTGACGGCACATATGGACACGGTTCACGCGGAAGTGGTAAAGACAACATATGAGTACAATAAGAACGGAGATTATCTTCTTTCATCTCCTCAAGGAATTGGTGGTGATGACAGATGTGGAATTTATATGATAATCAAACTTCTCGAAAAGGGATATAAGCCGTATGTTGTGTTCTGCGAAGATGAAGAGATTGGTTGTGTGGGTTCAAGGCAATTTATAAAGACATCATACATCGACGAAATAGGCAAAGAGTGTAAGTACATAATTGAACTTGACAGAGCCAACAACAATGACGCAGTGTTTTATGATTGCGACAACAAAGACTTTGAAAAGTTTATCACGGAAAACACAAAATATAAAACAGCAAGCGGAAGTTGTTCGGATATAAGTTATCTATGTCCTGCCGCAAAGATAGCCGGAGTTAACCTCTCTTGTGGATATTACAATGCTCACACACTTGGCGAGTATGTAAATATGACAGAAATGCAGAGAACACAAGACACTGTAGAAAAGTTGCTCAATACGGAATGTGTTCAGTATGAATATATTGAGAAAGAATATGTTCCTTACTACTACGGAAAGACCTATGGAAGATATAATGATTGGTATGATGACTATTATGAGTCTGGCTACTACGGAAAGACAGTAGCGACAAGTACATCAACCAAAGGAGCAACGGATTATTTACTCCTTGAAGTACAGTACATAGATAAAGACAACGAAGATATGATTGCCTACGGAGAAGGACAAACAGAAAGCGAATGTTGGGAAGACTTCTTTAAGACCAACCCGCAGATTTGTTTCAATGATGTATTAGATTGGGACTTCACGTAAGTGAGGTCCCTTTTGAAAGGAGATAAAATCGAGAATGACAATTACCGTGAGAGAGTTATATGAATGGGCGAAAGACAACGGAGTTGAAAATTGTACCATACGCATCAACATGGGCAGTTATGGTGTCATATATCATATTCGCCCAGAAATAGCAACAGAACACAATTACGACGGAACTGAATACAAAGAAGTCGTATTATGAAAGGAGAAATAAAATGAGTTTAAGAGAAGAAATGGCAAGATACGAACAACTAACAGGTGAGAGTGCAGAACCTATAACGATTAACCGATTAGGTGCTTATCTTGACGGAGTTGACAAAGGAATCGAAGAACTTGAAAAGTTAAAAGCAGAATTTGAAGAAGATAAATATATTTTATTAAATCAAACCACTGCTATAAAAGTTATAGACAATCACATCAAAGAACTGAAAGGAGAGAACAAATGACAAGAGAAGAAAAGGTCAAAAATTTATTGACCGAACTTATTGATATGATAGACAACGGAAGCCAAAGAGATTTAGATAGAGCAGATGAAATAGCGAAATATATAGTAGAAGTAATTGGAAAAACACCTTGTTGTTCAATTCCATTTTTAATGCACATAGAAATGGATATACCAATATCAGAATGTCAAAAAGCATACGAGATTGCTATGGAATATTTGAAATTTCAATCAAAGATAAAGGGGTAAGACAGGAGATATTTTGTAGAACTGAAAGGAGAGAACAAATGGGTGATTTAATCAGAAGAGAATCATTAAAACAGAGAATAAATCTCAATTACAACAGTCATCAGTACATAGACACGCAGTCAATAAAAGATATTATCAATACAGAGCCGTCTGTTGAAGATAAGACAGTTGAGGAACTTAAAACAATAAAGGCAGAAATCGAAAAACTTGAGCATTTGAACATAGAAGATGGTTCAGACGGATATGACAAATATGTAGAACAATATGAAGTCTTAACGATTATAAACAAAAGAATAGCAGAACTGAAAGGATAGTAGATGACAGTAACATTTGAATTTGAAGTCAATAAATGTGAGGAATGTCCGTATTACGGAAACAGATATGAATACGGCACAAGAACAAATTATTGTAAACATAAGAACGCAAGTGGCGGTAAGAACGGAATCAACTGTGAGTCGGCATATCTAAATGTTGGAGTTAATCGACTCCCCGAAAAGAGCATATCTGTACATTGTCCCGCAATGGAATTTGTTTAATTGAAAGGAGATTAAATAATGAATAAAGGTAAATGGAAGAAAATACGAGGAGACCTATTAACTGAAAAGGCTTATGGTACTTGCTCTATTTGTCATAAGGAATCCGAATTAAAAACAGAAGCATATTCATTATCGGTTGATGTGATTGGACTTGATAAATGTCCAAATTGCAACAGCGATATGGAATTTTATTTTCGCAATTTTTGTGAAACTTAAAAGGAGAACAAAGAATGAGAACAGAATCTATAAATTATCGACAATAAAATATCAAAACTGAAAGGAGAATAAACAATGTACGTATCACAAGGCAAAAGATATATCAGATTTGATAGTGAAGATGAGATGAGAGATTATTTTACAAACAAAACACATGGTAGCCTTGAAAGATGTTTTGAATATTATAAAAACGAAACATACCCTCTGTTTCTTAAAAGAGATGAAAGCCCCGATACTCTTTGTACTGTCGGAAATGTGTATTGTCCAATCAGGGAATTTGAATTGGGGTGGTTGAGAGATGAATACGAAGATTTAAAACAACTTTTTGAAGGAGAATAAATAATGACAATCACGTTAGACACAGTTGATATTGTAATGTTGATTACAATTTCGATTGCACAAGCAGTTGGACTTATATTGGCATTATGGAATTGGTATAAATGTTCAGAGAAATTACACGGGGGTGTAAAGTGTTAATAAAGAAAGGAGAAATCGAATGAAACTAATAATTGATATATCAGAAGAAGATTATAAAAGAGTAAGTACAATAGTTGATATGGGTTTAGGAACTAATGTTGATGAAGCAATCTGTAACGGCACACCGCTTGAAGAAAAGATAGGACATTGGATAAGGCAAAAAGGAGCATATGGACTTGCAGATACTTGCGAGTGTTCTGTTTGTGGAAGAACGATTTATGCAGGAAATGAAAATGATTTGAAAGATTATCCCTATTGTCATTGTGGTGCAAAGATGGAAGGAGAGTGAAAAATGGAATTTGATTTTGCAGAGTACAGAAAAGAATATGAACAATGCGAAACAGATTTAGACTTTTATAATTTCCTTGCTTGTACCGAAGGTTATGGTGAAGAGCAAGTTAAAGAGATTATGTATGATGTTTGTGGTGGAGACGATGCATATTATCACGCATTAGAACAAGCGAAAGAAGGCGAATAAAACATGAAACTGATAATTGATATGGATGATAAAGTCTATAATGATTTAAAGAACAGGGGTTTAACAGGTATGCTTACTTCGAAAGAATGTGAGTGTATGAACAAATCAATTTGTAGCGGCACACCACTTGAAGACGAACTCGACAGATTAAAAGAGAAAATAAATTCAGAAGATGTTAATTGCCAATATGAAGAAGATTATGTATACAGTAGTGGATTGCAAAAGTCAATAGAGGTAATTAACAATCGTATTGAAGAATTGAAAGGAGAATAACAATGGATAATTTAACAATTAAAGAGGTAACATTAGAGGAATTAGACAGAATGTGCAGACCTGTATATAACGAAGACAAAGAGGAATGTGTTGAACAGTTATTCAAACTACTGAAAACAACTCGAAGTTTTCATTATTCGTTAACTTCAATGAGATATACGACTAATGAGTACGGAGAATATGTCTTATTTGGCATAGAGGATATTGACGGAAACGTTGATAATTATAGAGTAAATGTTACGGCAGATTCATGCGTAGCACTTATTCAAGATGTATGGAAACAGTTGTATGAAATAGCATAAAGGGGGTGTGTATATGTTTGAAACAACAACAAGGGCAATTCAAGAAGCGTACGAAGACAGTAAGAAAATCAACGAATGGTAGAAAGGAGGTACACAATGGAAACTTTAGGTAGTCCTACAAAGGAAGTTCAGTTTGCAAAGCCGACAAAGACAACTGGATTATGCAAATTGGATAAGATTATGGTAGAACAGAAAGCGAAAGGAGAGAATTATGCTGATTGGCAAGCACAACGTTATCCGGTTAGAGCAGAAAGACCACAGAATCGTTTTAGCATTTAGTAGAAAAGGAGAAAATTATGGCAAATAACACAGAAATTAAGATGGACATTATTGAAGATTATGGAGTTATCTCGGAAAAGAACGGATATGAACTCCGATTGAGAAAGATTTCTTGGAATAACAGAGACGCAAAGTTCGACATCAGACCTTGGAAAGAAGACAAGTGTGGCAAGGGAATTACACTTACAGATGAAGAACTTAAAGGTCTGTTAGACAAATTAAAGGAGCTCGATAAAAAGGGAATATTTAAAGATGTAAAGTAAAAATACTTGACACGGTTGCGAGGGGCAGAAATGTCCCTCTTTTTGAGAACAAAGAATAAAGGAGAACAAATATGAAAACAGTAGAAATTAAAGAAACAAAAGTAGTTGGAACAAAATATGTAGCAGATGACGGAACTGAATTTTATTCCATCGAAGAATGTGAGAAGTACGAAAAGAGTGCTTTGTTTGTTATGAGAGCGAAATTAAAACTCATAGCAGATACAAACGAAGAAGATTTTTCGGTTGGCGGTTGTTATGATGATGCAGTTGAAGTGTTTGATGTTCAGACACAGGAAGATTTAGACAACTTAAAAGCATATTTACACCTTATGTTATCAATGCACGGTGTACGAAACTTTGATGATTACTTTAACGATTCGGAATACAGTTTTGGAAAGGTAACCGCCGGACATGAAGTTATTGTTTGGTGGAGTTATGACCAAGACCACTTCTGGATATACGGAGATGGAAGCATGGATTCTTATGTCGATTATGTTAAACAGAAAGCATTAAAGGCTATAGACAGATACAAAGCCAATAAAGAAAAGAAAGAAGAGAAAAAGGAGCAGACATGTTAACATTACCATCAATAAGCGGATATTCAGTTGAATACGAATCGGATGAAGTAAGTAAACGAACAGGCAATAGGATATGGAGAGAAGTTCTCTGTACGAAGAACAAGAAGGAAGCGGAAGACAAGGTAGCCGAATTGGAGAAGACCGGATTGAATGCTCGGATGTTTGAAACAATCTTTTAGAAAGGAGAGCAAGTATGGACTTGGGAGCATATGTACGAATAGAAGATTTAGAACCAATAGCAAAGGCAAACGGAATTGACTGTCCAAGATTAAGAGGGTATCGTCTTATGAAAGATGAAGACATTGCCGATGTTTCTCAATGGTTGAAAGGTTACGATGTCCTTTGTTTAAAAGGGCTAATCGAACAACATTGGGACCCAAAAGAACATTGGTATGAATTAAGTGCTTGGACCGATATTTGTAAAGAGTATTACATTGGCAACTTTGCGTCCAAAGACAAAGAAGAATTTGTACGATGGGATAGAATCCACGGAAAGCACAGAAAAATGTTAAAGACCGCTATTCATAATTATAAAAAAGCCTGTGAAAGACAGGCAAAAGTCTTTAATAAATATGTCGGAAGAGATGATATTCTTTATATCCACGCAAGAATAGGCGGTGGCAACTGGTCATATTATTACAAAGACGTTGTAAATCAACCTTGGTTTATAGAAAAGGTAGATGACGGATTTGACTCAACTTATTGTGACATATATGCAAGGATTAAGAAAGGAGAGTAAGTATGGATACGGCATTTGCACAACTTTTATTGCTTGAAAAATGTAGCGAGTGTGTCCCTCAAGACCGTATCTGCATATTAGACGAGTACACATTTTCTTGTGTAGATGACACCGAAACAAGTTTTTATTTTCGCTACGATTACGAAAACGGAACACTAACATTTATAGGAAACAAGGAGAACTGATATGAACATTGAACTCGACATTATCAAACAGTATGACGGAGACTTAGACAGAACTACATTTGATGTATATGTCTCGGAGAACAATTCTTCGGGAGCCGATTATAAAAGCTTAACACTTGAAGAAATTGGAAAGATTGTCGTAGACCACATTGCAAACAGTATGGACTACATAGAAGAAAAAGAACTTGACGATTAAATAAAGATGAAATGTAAAGGAGATTAAATATGGCAAATTTAACATTTAAAACAAAAGTTGACTTTGGTAAAATCGGCGGTAATAAGAAACTGACATTCACATCTTGGAATGGGGGGGATTATAAGTTCGACATTCGTGATTGGTATGACAACGGAAATGTTGGTAAGGGAATTACTCTTACAAAAGAGGAATTAAAGGCACTGTACGATTTACTTCTCGGTATAGAAGACAAAACGGAAGATAAGACAGATGAGAATACCGATAACGATTTTTCAAGTCTGTTTGATGTAGCAGACAACGAAGCAACAGACAACGATGCGGACGATGATATGACACTGTTTGCAAGCGAAACGAGCGAGAAAACATTCCCCGACAAAATACAAAAAATATTTGACGCATTAGACAAGATGTTCGATGGGTTTGTAACAGAAAAGGATTACGGCAAAATGCCATTTGCAGACGGAGATAGGCTTCAGTATTATGTTAGGTTGGGCAATAAGAAATTGCCTGCAATCAAAGAAGCAGACTTAAAGAAATTAGGCGTAAGTCATTTCATTACCAACAAAGGAAACTTATATATTTACACATTATAAAGGAGAATAATATGGTAATTGTAAGAGGTTATTTAACACTGCCGTTCTCAAAAGGAACTATGGGAAGTTTGGAAATTGAAACATACAATCTGTATGATGAGTGTCGTGAAGATATTGATTATAGGCTTACAAGTTGCGAATACGGAGACGTATATGGTGGGCTTGACGATAAATATGCAGGTGATGAAGATTTCCTTGACTATTTAAGCCGTGCAATTATTTGGAACCCCAGAATCAATCACGTTGAAGTTGAAGACAGAGATGAATGGGGGATTGATGTGGCTTACCATTTAGATGTTGATGTTGATTATTACTACAACTTGTATAAAAAAGGAATTGGCAGATGATTGGTAAAGAATTAGCATATGCACTTTACAACGGAATAGTCATTTGGGCTTGTGGCGGTACTCTTATCGCCATAATGCTCATAATGATTATTGTTGAGGTGTTAAGTATTTGGTCAGATGATTAAAGGAGAAACTATGAATTGCATCATTGACAGAACAAAATGTACCTTGCCACTTGGGTATTCTCTTTTCCATGCTCGGTTTTCTTATGGGAAAGAAGTTAATTGTTTAGTGTCTGCACAAAACAGAAAACAAGCAAGGGAAATAGTTAACGACACTTATAGTTACTTGGGACCAAAAATTATATACATTGATTTTGTAAGTAGTGACAATAAAATCATATACGACAGAACAAAGCAACTTATTCTTGGTGAATTAAATATTGTAGAAGAAAGGAGAACGATATGAGAGTTGAAGAAATGAGTTCATCAGAACTGTTTACGGAAATGACAGACAGACAGAGAGATGAGATTTTTAGAATGGTATGGTTCGGAAACGTTGAAGATGACGTGGAAACATACATCAATGACTTTTACGAAGACACATTTTCCGAAGAAGATGTTGAGGAAATTGAGGAATGTGTTGCAAATGATATTGTTTATAACGGAAGATTAGACTGTTGCATATCATATTGGGATAACATTGAAAAGTTAATTGAAAAGCACAGATAAGTAAAGAATGGAGAGGAAAATATGAACGGTTTGGAAAAATTTAAAACACAGATTAAAGAAGAACTTGATAAGTTGAAAGATGAGAACAAGCGAAAGTTTTACAAGGTAACAACCGACAGACTTGTAGAACATATTGAGAGCGTATGTGATGACGAATATGACGGTCTACTGGCTCAAGAACACAAATCATTTCCTCGCTTATGGGAATATATGATGACAAAAGCGAAAACATTCGAAGTAAATGGTACTGCGTTTGTTGATGACTCTACAGTATTTGGTTGGGTTGATGAATATGTAGGACTCGACGATAAGGAAGAAGTCGAAAAAGAAGAAAAAGCACTCGCTAAAAAGACAACAACAAAGGCGACACAACCTACATTTGACGCTAAAGCAGAACTCGCTAAATTAAAAGCGAACACGAGTAAACAAGTAAGTATATTCGATATGTTTTAAGGAGAAAAAATATGAAGATAACCAAATCAATGCAAAGATTTCTGAAAGAAGATGTAACACCAGATTACATTTTATATTCAAAGGCAGATAAATATGCATTTTGTACACATTGTCAACACGAAGTAGACCTTGATTTTAAAGGCACAAGACCTAAAGCAGAAGTAACTTGCCCGTCTTGTAAAAGGAAAGCGATATTAAAGGCAAAAGGACAAACAAAAAATGCTTTCTTTGATTTCGGAGTTGGAATCATACTTGATAATATAGATTCTTACTCACTGATTGTAAGATACTTCGATGTTGAAAAGACATACAGAAAAGACGGAACGTTAGCCGATGTTGACATTAAAGAATGTATGAGACAGACATTCGATAATGACGGACTGGCAGAAACTTGGGATAACTCTTGGACATATGGTTGGAGAAAATGCAATATAAGACAGTACGGCAATTGGAAAGGAGCGGCAGGTGAACCGGTATTACATATAAACAATAATTGGAAGATTGCCAATGTGTACACGAAGAACTTAAAGGAAGTAATCAAGGGAACTGCTTGGGAGTACAGTTGTATGGACTCGATTTTTAAACAAACAAGTAACTTTACTGGCTCTACTGTTTCGAGTTTTTTAAAATCATATTTATCTTCACCTATTGACGAATATCTTTACAAGGTAGGTTTTAAAAGGCTTCTTGATTCATCATTACACTGTAGTCTTCCTTGTTACACAAACAAAGAAACCTTACCACAGATGTTATCTGTAGATTCAAAAAATTGGAAAGCATTGTTAGCAAACGGAAACCCGACTGTTATGGAGTTAATTAAGAGACAAAGAATGACACAGTATAATTTCTCTGAAGAAGAATATGAAATCTTTGAGAAGTATTTAAACGACAGACAATATTACTACTACAGACCAAACACTGCAACAGAGTATGATGATTTTAAAAAGGTATTTCCAAAAACCCTTAAGCAGTTTGCTAAATATGCAGACTCACAAGACGGATTTAAGTTAAAATTCTATATGGATTATTTGAATCTTTGTAAAGAACTGAAATATGATTTAAACAACACATTTGTTCTGTTCCCTAAAGATTTAAAATTGGCTCACGATATGGCAACCGAGCACTTTAACAGAAAGAAAGAACAGAAAAAGAAACGAGAATTTAATAAGCAAAAGAAAAGTTATCTCGCTCTTAAAAACAATTACATTGATAAGTTCTCTTTTGAGGAAAACAATCTACAGATAGTTGTTCCTGAAGATTGCGACGCTATTTTAAGAGAGGGACAGAAGTTACATCATTGTGTTGGAACTTATGTGAGCAAGGTAGCAAACGGAACTTCAATTATCTTGTTTGTAAGGAGAATAAACAAAACTGATGAACCATATTACACGATGGAAATTCAAGGAGATGAGATGATTCAGTGCAGAGGTTTTAGTAACAAACATTGTACAAGAGAAGTTCACAAATTTATTAAAGACTTCGCAAAGAAAAAGAAACTAATGATGAGAGATATAGCATAGAAAGGAGAGTATTATGATTGTAATTTTAAAAGACCACAACACAACAGAACCTGATGTGGTCTTCATTACTGAAACAACCACAGGCAAGCAAATTCAAGAGATAATTGACAAAGTGAGAATTACTTGCGGAGACACAGACAATTACGATTTTGAAGCAATTACGAAGCAATTACCAGACGATGTTAAGTTCTATACAGATTGGGATAACGAGTTTGATGTAATTTATTGGTAAAGGAGAATACAATATGAAAGAAATGTTTGCAACACTTATAATTAACAATGGAAAGTACACAACCGAAAGACAAGAGGGAGAATACGATTCAAAGTCTGCTATGTATTTTGACAAAACAAAAGATGGTTGGAGAGCAACAGACAAATATACTGGCATGGCTCTAATATCTGGTGCATCTACGAAAAAAGAATGTCAAGAAAAAGTATCACAAATGATGAGTAAGTTAACTGCTTACAGAAATGAAGAGAAATATCTACACGCAGTAATCAACTTCGAAGAACTTCTCGAAGACGCAGAACAAGAGAAACCATTTTAATAAAAGGAGAATAATATGAAGAATACATTAAAGATTAAAGGTTACAAAGTTAAAACACATATAGGTAACTACAGAAACAACAACAATCTTGCTATATCATTGATAACAGATATTGGAGAGCCGTTTGCAACACTGACAGTTAACATTAACACACTCGCAGATGATTGTCTTGCTTCGGTAGACACCAACAATTGTCCTTGGGCAGAAGATTTCATAAAGGATAATAAGTTAGGAACTCCAACAGGAATGCATCAAACATCGGGTTGGTGTTCATATCCCGTGTATCGTTTTGATTTAGATGAAGTTAAAAAGTATAGTTAAGGAGAACAATTATGGGAAAGAAAAAGAACTTTTGGTATGTATTAGTTATGACTAACGATGGACCGAGATTTGTTACAGATGTGGCTTACAATCCGCACAAAGAAGCGAAATGGGAGTTGGATAAAAAGCCTTTAGAATTATCAGAATCTTCCGCAAAGGATATTTCATTAGGGTTGTTATTAAATTTCTATATGGCATTACCTGTATGCTCACCTATAGAGATGACAGAACACCCCTACAGATATTCTTGTGGACACTTTGAATGGATAGACGACAGAAATGCCGATAGAAAGGAGGTGTAATTATTAACGGCAAAGCATTAAACAATTTGGAAGCGAACAAGGTACTTAACACACACGGATTCTACAGAGTAAGAACAAGTGGTAGTCACGTAATTTATAAAGATATGAACGGAAGAACATTTACAATCACAGCAGGCAAACCACTTTCACAAAAAACTTGGAAACGCGAGTGTAAAAAAGTAGGAATCGAGGTTTAATATGATTGAAAAATTGAATATGATTATTTCAAAGATATATGAAATAAAAAGTATTATCCCGTCTGTTAAAGATGCGCGCCCAATGGTTTTTGATGAAATGGAAAACAACTTGGACAATATGGTAGACGACATCAATAATGTGATTAAGGAGATTTATTATTATGATTGAGTATATTGCTTTCAGATACAGAAAAGATTTGCGTTTCAGAAATGGTTTTAACCCACTGACATTCGAATATGTTGGTGGGTTTTGCCAATCCGAAAATGAAGCGAAACAATTTGTAAACCAAGATTCCAATTATGTATACGGAATCGAGAAGATAACAAAATATGGAGATTGATTATGTTTATTTATGAGATTTGGCTTGATGACCAACTGGCAGGAGATTCTGGGGACGAGATATTTGATGATGAAGTCAGTGCAGAATTAGACGCGGAATATTTACTTGGTTATCTTATGGAAGAATACAACAGACCGGAAGATGATTTTGAAATCGTAATGTATGAAAAAGAAAAACCAAGTAATCCACCATCGGAAAACAATGGAAAATATTATGTAATATGTAATAAGTTTGCAAAGGAGAGAAAAAAATGAATTTAGGATTAACAGTTAATGAATTATTACTCGCTTGTAAAGAACAGGTAAGAAAAGGAAACGGAGACAAACACATTATTATTTCAAACGATGACGAAGGCAACGGTTATCATACTCTATTCTATGCATTTCTTGATGATAAGAACGAATTAGAATATTGCATTGAAGATGAACACGATGGAACTCATACCGTTGATAATTGTATAGTTTTAGGATAAGGAGAACAATATGAACATTAAAGTTTTTGATAGTGAATCATTTTGCGGTTACAAACAGATAACAACATTTTACAGTGACTTCAGTATTGCAGACCACTTCGGAGTAAATGCAATTAAAGACACTTACAAAAGAGCATTTAAAGATTGGAAGAGAGATTATAAATATCTCACCGAATTAGTGATGGTTCTTAATTGGAAAATATGGGAACATCACGGAAGCAATGATGAATATGCGAAAGTATATAACGAACTCTGGCAGGAAGCAGATGAGTATGCTTGCACTCATTTAAAGGGAGACGAGTTAAATTATTTCTACTCAACAACAGATTAAGGAGAATGATATGTCGGAAGAATATACAGTTGAAGTATACAAAGAATTAAATGAAGTAGAGAAAGCAAATTGGATTCCTAATTGGAAAAAGCAAGTATTTGTTGGAAATACATACGAAGAATGTGAACAATTCATTGAAGAGAATCCAATTGATGAGCCATACTATTATAGTGTTTGGTGTATTGAGTATGACGAAAATAAAAACGAAGTTAGGTCTTATCCCGTATATTGAAAGGAGAATAAAGAATGAAAATAGTTATTTTGATTGTAATGTTTTTCTGTCATATAGTTGATGATTATTATTTACAAGGTTGTTTGGCTAATATGAAACAGAAATCGTGGTGGCAAAAACAGACATCTAACAAGTTATATAAATATGATTATATTATGGCTTTGTTAGAACACGCTTTTAGTTGGTCTTTTATGATTATGTTGCCTGTGCTAATTTATATGATATACACCAACGAATTGCATATAGGATTGTATGTTGCTATGCTTGTCGGAAATTTAATAGTACATTCCATTATTGATAATTGCAAAGCAAACTATTTATGTATCAATTTAATTACCGACCAATGCTTGCATTTTATTCAGATAGCATTAACGTGGTGGCTATTTATTTTATAAGTAGAAAGGAGAATAAAGAATGAAAGAAATTCTAATTAGGCTTGAAGATGAATTATATGAACAATGCAAAACCACAGAACTAACAGAAGAAAACGAAGGCTTTGATTTTCATATCATTAAGAGTGTTGCAAACGGAACTGTGCTACCTAAAGAACACGGAAGATTGATAGATGCTGATGCATACAAGGAAAAGGTTTTTAGAAAATTCCCTTGCAATGATAGAGATGATATGAATATACGAAGATTAACAGAGATGGCAGTTCTTAATGCACCAACAGTCATAGAAGCAGATAAAGGAGAATAAAAATGTTAAATATACCAGATTGGAATAAAGACGATTACGATAGAGAAATGGAAGAATATCCAGACTATGAAGATGAATGGAATTTAAAAGATTCAATACAAGACAGTATTTGGAGAGGTTGCATTGAAGATAAGTGAGGGATAAATATGACAGAGTTGGTAATTAAACTTAATGATGAAACCTACAAAGAGGTAATTGACAGAACAGAATTTGATACTTTGGTTTTAGGAATAAAGCTCATAGAAGCCGTACAGAATGGTACGGTGCTTCCGAAAGAACACGGCGATTTGATTGATTCAAATATTTTGTGTGAGCAATATGAGAGAACTAATGGCGATTTATATCAGGCATTAGATTTAACACCAATAATTATAAAGGAGAACAAGGAAATAGAATATGACACAAGTAGAACTGATTGTCAATCTTATGAAGAAGCCTTTTGTGAAGCAAGAGATTGTGGAGAATGTGAATGTAAAGTTGAGGATAAGGAATGAAAGTTTGGAAGTTTAAAAAGCACATTGAAATAGATAAAACAATCGGTAATTTTCACATAGAAACATTACATTATGGTTCTTTTGAAAATGGTAAGCCTACACATTGGACGGAATTGCATTGTTGGTATGAATGTGATTGTGAACATTGTCCGTTATCGTGGGAAGATAGAAGTTACGAGGGCGAGTGCAACGATTGCGGATGCTACATGGCTAAAAAGGGATACGATGATGCACCGATACTGATATGTATGTTGCCAATATGGATAAAGAAAATACTGTTAAGGCACAAGCAGGGAAGTGAGGTAGAAAAATGACAAATAAAGAAGCAATAGAAAAATTAAAGGGAATACTTACAGAAGCCACAGAGTATGAAAACTCTGTGTGTTATGTAACGGAAGAAGATAGAGAGCCTTTAGAAATGGCAATCAAAGCATTAGAACAAGAGTCTTGTGAAGATGCTATAAGCAGACAGGCTGTGCTTGAATACATTGAGGGAAGTTGGGCGGAATTAGGACATAGTTCGGAAAATGAGTTAGTGTGTCAAGACATTAAAGAAATGCCGTCTGTCACACCACAGCCGAAGATGGGGCATTGGATATATGATGATGAATATTCTAATTATTTTGACGTAACATATAAATGTTCTTGCTGTAAAAGAGAAATCATTGTCCCATATGAAGTGAGAGATGAGGTTTACAAAGAATACCCGTATTGCCATTGCGGAGCGAAGATGGAGGTAAAAGAATGAAAATAACACAAGCAGAGGGTAATGGACAAGGACAATGCGCTTTATGTAAAAAGCGTGGCAAGTGGAATGTTCAATGGATGTGCTTTCTCTACAAGATAGAGGGCAAAGAGGGAGTTTACTGTAAGAATTGTGCTGACGAATTGAAAATGCAGGATGCCATACAAGGCAGAAAGTGAGGAATAAAATATGACTAAAGCAGAAATTAAAAAGATAACAAATGAGCAGTTAATTGTTGAATATGTAAAAACATATTCTCATTATGACACTAACTTTGTTACTCAAAGAGGAACCGATAGGTTATTGAAACATTTAAGAGATTTAGAATCGGAACTGTTAATAAGAGGAATTTTATCCGAAGATTCTATTAAAGAATTAAATATGTGAGGTATAATATGAACAACAAACGAAGAAAAGAATTAAAAAAATTAATATCACAACTTGAGGAATGTGTTTTATTCTTACAGTCATTAATAGATGAAGAACAGGACACATATGACAACATACCAGAATCGTTACAGTATGGTAATAAGGCGTGTATTATAGAAGACACCATATACTCAATGCAAGAAGCCTGCGACAAAATATCAGAAGCAATTGATGATATAAAAGAATTGTAGAAAGGAGTTTATATGCAAGGGAGATTAGAAAATGAACTGAAAATGCAACAGTCAACATCAATGATGTTAAAAGATATGCCAACTTTTGTAAATGAATGGTATATCAATATGAAAGCGTCACGGAAAACCGCGGCTTCCTGCCAAGATTATATAAGAAAAGTTAAAAGATTTCTTTCTTATATCAGCCCAGATGTTTCTTCAATAAAGCCAGAAGATATTACTTTGCAATCCTGTGAAAGTTATTTAATTGCCTGTCAAACAAAAACAAATTCAGACGGAACAATAGGAATGACATCTGATTCATATCAGCAAACAAACTGGTATGCATTAAATAATTTTCTGAATTTTTTGTGTAAAAGAAAATATATACAACATAATTTTATGAATGATATTGACAGACCAAAAAATAAGGACTTCGATAGAATACAGGAAGAACGAATATTATTAACACAAAAGGATTTCAACAATATCCTTAAGGCTGCGAAGAATGGTGCGGGGAGTCTTAAAGCCAGAGCATTTCAAGAGAAATTAAAAAACAGAGATATACTTATTATTCTGTTATTTATGACAACTGGAATGAGAAAAACTGCGTTGTCCGAGATAAATATACAAGATATAAACTACGAAACATACTCGCTCAAAATTATAGATAAAGGCAATAAACATCATTTTTATCCATTGAGCGAAATGGTTTTACAATATCTTGAATTGTGGCTCGTAGATAGAGAACAGTTTTTAAAGGACGAACGTGATGCGTTATTCATTTCGGAAAGAGGTACTAGATTAAGTTCTCAAGCCATTGCTAAACTTGTAGAGAAATATTGTAAAGAAGGACTTGGATATAAAATATCACCACATAAATTAAGAGCAGGCTTTTGTTCAATACTCTATAATAAGACACACGATGTAGAGTTTGTAAGGAGAACTGTTGGACATTCAAATATAGCTACAACTCAAAGATATATAACTACTGACAAAGACGAAAAGGAAAGGGCAATAAATATAATGTCTAATGTTCTTAAAATCTAAAAGGAGGTATTAAATATGATATTGGAAATCTTGACATTATTTGGTTTGCATACCATCAACAGAACTATTAAAACTCAATTTGGTAAAACAGATTCTAATAAATATGGTGTATATCTTGATGGTAATGGAGATTATAGATTAAAACAAAATTGCCATAGAATTGTTGACACTTACAATGAATACGGAGAAAAAGTCATTAATAATGCTAAATATAATTATACTGAAATTAATATTGACGACATAGAATCTAAAAGGCGAAGAGAGGAAGCGATAAAGCAAAATAAAAATGTATATTTATACTGGACCGACAGAGGAAACACCGGGCAATCACATCGTTTTGGCAATGACGATATAATTGGAAATAGATATAAAAATATCAACAATGATAAATTATATGTGATTAGAAAAATATATTATAGCCCATACAGAAATGAACTGAATTCATTTATAAAAGACTATACTGGATATTATTATATGGATATGGAATATAATATCTGCGGTCCTACAGAGGAAACGGCAACTATAGATAGACAGACATATGGAGAGTCCTGCAAACAAGTCTCTGAATTCATAATGGACAAAGCCAATAAACAGATTTTATCTGGCATAGAAATGGGATTTAAACCAAGCGTAGGTCATAACAACATACTTTATTTAGATGGAGCTTTAGAAAACAGATATAAAAATGCATCAACTTCTCTTAAAAGAAAAAGGTAGTTATAATATAAATGGAATATTAATTATTATACTATAGTTTAATAATTAAATAAATAATATAATTATATATATTATATTATATAGTATATATTTATTTATTATTTTATTTCTCTCTCTTAAAAGAGAGAAATAAAATAAATATAGTATAATAATATATAAGGAGTAAGTATATGTTAAATTTATTCTTAAATGAATTATATAAGGCTAAAGAAAATAGAATTAAAGTTAAATTCTCTATAACAGATAGAGATAAAACAAGTCAATGTCATTTTATTCCTGACTCGATAGAATATGACGGAACTTTAGTAATTGTATTTAATAGTTCTCAATATATCAGAATAAGAGATGTAGAGAATTATACAATCACTTTAGATTCTAATGGCTGTAATTCATATTCTTTAAGTGACAGAAACAAAGGAATTCAGATGGTGTTTATTTTTTAAAAAAGTTGTTGACATGGTAATGATTAGGTGATAATATAATAACAGAAGTGAAAAGATAAAGGCAACGAAGCGACTATACAAAAGAAATTAGTTGTTCTCCTATTAACCAAATATGCGTTGCCTTTTATTTTTTACTCGATTTAGAAAGGGGTACATGATATGGAATTTAGATTATTAAGAGCGGATGAAATTGAATGTAGAATAGCAACAGTAAAGAAACCCGAAAAGGAAAACAAAGGCGGTTTAACTTTATTGTTATATAAAGATGCAAGAGTTGACCAAAATCTTTTAGACGAAACGGTCGGTGCTATGAACTGGCAGAGAAATCATCAGTTAATTGGAGATAGATTATATTGTACTATTTCAATATGGGACGATGAAAAGAAACAGTGGATTTCAAAACAAGATGTAGGTACTGAATCTTATACAGAAAAAGAAAAGGGTCAGGCATCTGATAGCTTTAAGAGGGCAGCATTTAACTTCGGCATTGGCAGAGAGTTGTACACTGCACCGTTTATATGGGTGCCGGGAGACAAATGCAATATTCTTAATGACGGAAAATGTTATGATAAATTTGAAGTAAAAGAAATAGGTTATGATGACAAAAAAGAAATTAACAAATTAGTTATCATAAATCTTAAATCAAAAGAAGTTGTTTATACATTTGGAACTACTAGCCCCACAAAAACAAAAACAACAGAAAGTAAACCCAAAGAAGATAAGCCTATGGCAACATTAGAGCAGATAGGAGAACTTAAAACTCTTATGAAGAAAGATGGAGTATCGGCAGACTTCCTACTTAACTCTTATAAGATAAAGTCATTTAAAGAGTTTACAGAAGAAATGTATACAAATGTTACAAAGAATTGGAGCAAGGTTGTAACTGCATACAACAAAGTGTAAAATATAAAAGGAGACAACAAATGAAAGATTTAGAACATTAAACTAACCAAAAGGGGAAAGCCGTATGGCTCGAAAGAGTTGCAAGGTAAAGGTGTATCGGTGTAGGTAGGATATACGGCGGTTAGTGAAAACAATATCGGTGTGGCGTGGAGTGAAAAGGCTAAAAGAACAATGCAAAAGTTGGGGGTTAACTAATACCCTTGCCGAGTCACACCGAGTTGTTATAAATGAAAGGAAAAACAATGAATAGATTCTGTGACCGTTGCGGTGTCAAACTAACAGAAGAAAACAATAAACAAGGCTTCAATATATGCGATAAATGCAATGAAGAACTTGAAAAAGAATGCGAAAAGGTCTGTTGTAATTGCAGACACAATATACGAAAAGGCGAAATCACAAACATTGAGTGTTATTGCGAGATAGATAACCATCATATCGGATATGTTAGTTGCTTTACAGACAAGTGCAAAAGGTGGGCGAAAGAAAAATGAATGATTTAACAGACAAGAAAAGAGAAGGAATTTGCCCTACCTGTAATAGTTTTGGAAAACTTACAAAATTTCCTCCAAAGGTAATAGCTAAAATGGAATCAGAATACGAAAAAGTTTATATTGAATATTCTGAATATAATTGTCCGAATTGCGGTGCAAAATGGAAAGAAGAAAACACTCTTTAAAAGGAGAAAAACAATGAGTATGAGTTGTTTCGACTGTCACGATTATATGGACGGATTTAACCGTGGTAAAAGAGAAGGCACTATTGAAGAACTTGAACAAATAAAGAAAAAAATTCATAAATTAGCCTTTGATGATAATGACGGAGAATATATAGGTGTCATAGACAACGATGATGTTATGGATTTAATCGACAAAAGAATATCAGAACTAAAAGGAGAAAAGAAATGAACAGAGTATATGGAACAGATGGAAATGTTTATGCAACTTCAATTAGTAACGGCAAAGAATATACGTCATCAAAAAATGAAAAAGAAGATTTTGCTATCAAAAAACTGAAACAAATTGAGAAAAGATTTGAAGAAGAAATAGAAAGAAGTGCAAACACAAATCGTTATCGTGACGGAATAGCCTTTTGCAAGGCTGTTATTCATAATACAATAACAGAATTAAAAAGAGAGAATAAAATGGAATAGGAGAAAACAAATGTCATATTATGTTACACCTTCTGGTTGGTATTTTGGCTATGGTGCTTATAGTACGAGAGATATAACAAGCACACAATTAGTAATGATTCGGACAAGCAATAGTTATACCATTCATTGCAGTCTCTTGTTTTAAAAGACAATAAAGAAAATAGTAAAGGCGAAAACAAATGGAATTTAAAGGTCATCTTGTTAGTGTTGCTCGTAACTTATCAACTGGCAAATACAACATAACCTTTGAAATGGACGAAGGAAATATAAAAGACCTTGATAAGTTGAGTAGCAATAAACAATTAGATATACAAGCAAAACAACATTACGATAAACGAAGTCTTGATTCGAATAGATATGCTTGGGAGCTTATGCAGAAGATAGCAGAAGCAACATATCTTGATAAATGGGAAGTGTATATCAACTGTTTACAAAGATATAGCAGAGCATTTACACACTTGATAGTAAGGGAATCAGTAATACCAAGAATTAAAGAAATGTTTAGAGTATGTATTGATTTAGGAGAGGTTACTGTAAACGGACAAACAGGTCATCAGTTACAATGCTACTTCGGAAGTTCAACCTTTACTACAAAAGAAATGAGTGTCTTTATAGACGGAATCATTTCGGAGTGTAGAGATTTAGATATACCAATTATCCCTGATAGCGAAATAGAAAGGCTTAAGCGAGAATGGGGAAAGTAACCAAAAGTATTATTCAAGATAAAAAAGAATGTTATCTATGTGGTTGTTCCCAAGAAGAATTATTGAGTGAACATCACATTATAGAGGGGCGTGGACGAAGAGATTTATCAGAGAAATTCGGACTTAAGATTTGGATTTGTTATAACTGCCATACATTAATTCACGATGATAACAAAAACGAACTTGAATTAAAACAACTTGCTCAAAGAACATTCGAAGAAAAGATAGGTTCAAGAGAAGAATGGATGCAATACTTTTGGAAATCTTATTTATGATATAAGGCTTTGTGCTTTATATAAATGCGTAGTGAATGCGTTTCCACCGGATTGAGTGAGAAACCATCGAATGTGGGCTTCAAAACCCACCTACGCAATATGGCTTAAACACTGCGTGATTTTCCCTAAAGACATTAAATAGCCCCTTAAAATGATTGTTGTTGTTTTACACGCACCCCCATATATTCTTAAGTGCCAATAAGCAGTGGCTTAAGAATATAAAATGGAAACATAGTTCAGTTGGTAGAACGATTGACTGTTAATCAATAAGTCACAGGTTCGAGTCCTGTTGTTTCCGTAACTTAATTACCGCATAAAAGTGTACTCCGTTTCTATGGTTATTAAATACAAAGGAAAGGTCAAACTTTTCAAAATCACATATCGGTGTTAGATGCGGTAGCCGATGTGTTGGGCTATAGCCAAAAGGTAAGGCACAGGACTTTGACTCCTGCATTTGTTGGTTCGAATCCAACTAGTCCAGTCATTGCTTATGCAATATAGGGACATAGTTCAACGGTAGAACAGCAGTCTCCAAAACTGTAAATATAGGTTCGATTCCTTTTGTTCCTGTTCCCACAATCTATGCGGGCTTGTGGGAAATTAAATGCTATCCATAAAATATATGTTCCATGGTGGCAGAAATGGTAATGCACGATTTGGTACCAATTCGGTTGGTTGAGAAATACCTTGTGAGGTTCAAATCCTCACCCATGGAAACTGCTTGAGATGTCCGACTTGCTTAGGCTCTCATAAAAACCTAAACCCAAAGTTACAGGCAAAGAGCAAGTGTCTTGTAAATGGCAAGGGAAGATTGATAAAAAACGCGGGGAGGTGTGCAGTGATTATTGACCTATCTCGATTTAGGCTTAACACTGACGGCTTTAGGGTTACCCTTGCAAATTGCATAGTGGCGGAAAGGTAGTAGACGCTAAACTCACTGAATAGACCAAGTTGCCTTATGGCGCGCTAGTGGTGTAAAAAGTATAGTCTTGGTTATGTAGGGTTCGAATCCCTACCTATGCAATCCCTTATGGGAAATGAACGATAATTAAATCAGAAAAGGAGAACAAAAAAGTATGAATCGTGTAATTTTGATGGGACGCGTATGCAAAGATGTTGATTCAAGAGGTGACGGTAATAATATGGTTGCAAGATATTCACTTGCCGTAGACAGAAGATTTAAAAACAAAGACGGTGAATATGATACAGACTTTATTAACATCGTAGCCTTTGGTAAGAGTGCAGAATTTGCATCGAAGTATTTTGCAAAAGGAATGAAAGTTGTAATTACTGGTCGTATTCAGACAGGTTCTTACACCAACAAGGACGGACAAAAGGTTTATACAACAGATGTTGTTGCAGAAGACCAAGAGTTTGCAGAGAGCAAAAAATCTTCTGGTGGAGAAACAGAATCTTCTGGACAGAAAACAAAAGAAGTTAGTTCAGATGATGACTTTATGAACATTGACCCGAGTCTTACAGAAGAATTACCTTGGTAGTTTAGCAAGTGTTTGGTAAATATAAAGAAGTGGATATAAGTAAATGGTCCGCTTCTTTTGTTTACCCCAAAAGGAGATAATATGAAATTAAGAACACAACTTTTACAATTGAATAGCGAAGAAGATGTATGTATTGGTTCTCGTTCTGCTTTCTTTTTTATAGGAAAGCCACAGGTTTTTCTGGATAACGAACACATATTTAATGACAAATGGTATAAAACATTTGTTAACAGTGTTAGAACGGCAACAATCGCATACAATAATTTGTTGGCTTCACCGCCTGATAAAGAAGCCAAAGTTACAAGAAAAGAACACGATTTTAAAACGGGTAAAACAATGGAAGTAGATGTGCCGTTTGAAGATGTCGTTAAAGATTACAATGACAAACTCAAGCAATTACAAGACAATATAAAGTCTAGCAATAAAAGAATTGAAAAGTTTAAACCTTTTAGTGAAAGAACTGTTCTGGAGTGCTACCGTAGTATAGACAACGACAAAACAATCATTCTTGTAAAAGGCGACGAAATGGCTAACTTCTGGTTAAAAAAAGAATTTAATTCAATATTTGGTGGTCTGAATGAAAAAGTTAAGAGTTGATACCCCTGCCGGTATGTGTCCAATGATGACGAAACCGCCCGCTAAAAAGGCTCGTAAGAAACCAAATCCTTATAAAGCACCGATTACAGTAAGAAAATACTATAATGGACTTGGTGATGGAATAAGAATATTAAGAGATGATTTACTTAATCTCATCGAAGATGAAGAAATAAAGAGTATCATTTCCGAAAGAGCGAGAATAATGGCGGCGGCTCAAAGCAAGAGACTTACTGAGCTTGAAAAACAAAAAACAAAACAACGAATAAAAAATTGGGAAGAAAAGGAGTGGGAAAGTATTTAATGAGTGTATTTGTAGTAAGAGAACATGGAGTTCCAATCTTTGAGGGCAATGCAGAGCAGGTAGCAAACCTGCTTAAAGTGCCTAAGATGGACGTATACGCAGCAAGCACAGAGACGGTATTTAAAAATCGTTATACTGTTTATCAAAAAACCGAAGAAGAGATAACGTCTCAAACGATTAAAGAGCATCTGTTTAATCCTGATGGCTCACGCAAATATGAATATAGAAAAGGCTATCCAAACAGATATAAAGATGCGAGTTGTGTAAGATTTACAGCACTGTAGAGAGGAGACTGATATGACTTTTATATGTTCTATATGCGGTAAAAAATTTGATGGATATGGCAATAATCCTTATCCAGTAACCAAAGGAGAAAATGATAGATGTTGTGATGATTGTAATGCAACACACGTTATCCCCGCAAGAATCAGTAAAGAAGATTATTGTTGGCAAACAGGAAACTATTTAAGTGACTGTGATTGTGAAATATGTGACCATAAATATGAATGTACAGGATATGAAGGAGAAGAAGATGAATAATCAAGAAATTAAAGCTGATAACGGCAAACCAAGATTAAGTCTGGTTCCAATGGAAATTATAAGAAATATTGCAAGGATAAGAGAGTTTGGTCTTAAGAAGTACAAAGAGAAAGAATCGTGGAAGTCTGTAGAAGTAGAAAGATACAGAGATGCATTATTAAGACATACGCTTTTATATATTGAAGACCCTTACGGCTTAGATGATGAAAGCGGTCTGCCACACCTTTGGCACTTGGCTTGTAATGTTGCGTTCCTTTGCGAACTTGAAAAAGGAAAGTTCAAAAATAACAAGATTGATTTATCTGAATTTAAAGAACACAAAGGCAATGTTGATTCAGATAATTACGACTGGGATAAAGGTGATTACATAGTATATGAAAAAGATATGGAGGAGAAAAAATGAATTTATACGAAATTGACCAAAGATTATTAAACCTTGAAACATATGGTGTTGATACAGAGACCGGAGAAGTTGCTGTTTCCGAAGAAGACTTCCAAAGAATGTATGAAGATATCCAAATGGATATGGAAAATAAACTCATCAACACTGCTTGTTACATTAAGAATGTTCAAAGTGATATTGAGCAGATAAAAGCAGAAGAAGATAGACTTAAGAAACGCAGACAGTCTAAAGAAAAAGCCGTAGAGAGATATAAAAAGGCTATGGATAATGTTATTAAACATCGTCTTAATGATATTGATAACGACTTTGATGGTTGTAATAAGTGGAAGATTGATGACCCTAAAGCAATTATCTCTTATAGAAAGTCTACTAAACTTGAGATTCTTGATGCGGATTTAATTCCAAAGAAATACAAGACCAAGGAAGTAGTTACAAAAATAAGCACAGAAGATATTACAAAGGCTCTCAAAAATGGGGAAAAAGTAAAGGGAGCAGAGCTAGTTAGAAATCTCAATATGCAGATTCGATAAATAGATTAAAGGGGCGAAACAAATGCTTATTGACAAAGACAAATTAGAACAAGCAAAACGGGCTATAGCCAATGAAACACCAGATTTGATTGCAGATTTATTAAATCTACAACAATATGATTCGAGAAATCATAAGGCTTTATGTCCCGTACATAGTGAAGACACTCCTAGTTTTGTTTGGAATCCTAAAGCATTAAATTTTCACTGCTTTGGTTGCTCTCACAACGTTGATATAGTGGACGCATATATGGAAAGCGGTCTTACATTCAACGAAGCTTGCGAACAAATCTTTGAAAAGGCTGGGATTTCTTATACATTTGGAGAAAAGGGTGTTAGAACTAAATCTCAATATAGGTATCCTAAAGAAGAACCTATAACAGAAAAAGAAAACATAACAGAATACTTCAAGAAACGGTGCATATCAAGAGAGACTCTTGATTATTGTGATGTTCGTGAAGATAAAGGTGGAAACGCAGTATTTAACTATTATGATACTAATGATGTATTAACTATGGTTAAATACAAACTGAGTCGTAAACCACAAAAAGGCGAGAACAAATCATGGTGTCAAAAGGGTGCAGATACAACTCAATTATTATTCAATATGAACCGAGTTAACCCTAATCAACCTCTACTAATTTTAGAAGGGGAGCCTGATTGCCTTGCCGCTATTGAGTCAGGGTATAAAAACTCCGTATCTGTTCCTTTAGGAGCAAATAATTATGGTTGGATAGAACAGAATTGGGAGTTTCTTGAACAGTTTAACTCAATTATACTTGCTTTTGATAATGATGAAGCGGGTATTAAGGCTCAAAAAGAAGTAATATACCGATTAGGAACTTGGAGAACTGGTGTTGTTGACATACCTACCACGGTTGAGTTTAATGACCGTACCGTTACAGTAAAGGACATTAACGAACTTCTCTACTATAAGGGCAAGGAAGCGGTTTTAGACGCAATTGTTAACGCAAAAGACTCTCCTGTTCAATCTGTTGTGGACTTCTCTACTATTGAGGATGTTGATATAGATAAGATGCCCGGAATTTACACTGGATTTAAAGAAGTAGATAAAGTCATAGGTAAAATATTTTACTCAATGATTACAATCGTCAGTGGTCTTCCATCATCTGGTAAAAGTTCATTCTTAAATCAGATTATAGGTAATGTAATTGATTCTGGAGAACGTGTTTGGATATTCTCAAATGAGATGAACTCAAATATTTTATCTAACTGGTTAACATTAGGACTTGCTGGTAGAGGAAACATTAACGAATACATCAGTACATACACTGGAGCGCCATATTATAAGACACCGCCTGAGATAAAAGAGAAAATAAGACGATTTTATGACGGGCAGTTGTACATTTATAAAGACGATGCTCCGAATGATGAAGATTCACTCTTTGTTAGTATGGAAGAATGTGTTAGAAAGTTCGGTATACGGACTCTTATCATTGATAACTTGATGTGTATTGCTCTTAATAATGCAAGTAATGATAAGTATGATGCTCAAACGGTGTTCTTTAACAGGCTAATTAAGTTTGCAAAGAAGTTTAATGTAGCAATTATTATTGTTTGTCACCCAAAGAAACTTCCTGCTGGTGTAAGAGAAGTTGATATGTATGATATTAGTGGTTCGTCAAACATTATTAACCTTGCTCATTTGAGTTTCGCATTAAGAAGAATATCTAAAAAAGAAAAGGAAGACCCTAAATGTCCTTATAACAGACACGATGTTCTGTTGTCTATCATTAAAGACAGAGTACAAGGACGTAACGGTGTTGAGATACCTTTTTATTATGATGTTCCATCTCGTAGATTCTATACGAATTACGAAGAATACACGAGAAACTTCAAGTGGGATAGCGAAAAAGCTAATGCTAATCTTGAAATTCCAGAGAAATTAAAGGATTATGCGATGGAAATATATGGAGATAAAAAAGATGAACAGAAAAGAAATGTATAAAGATTTAGACAAATATAAAGCAACTAAAAAGAGACAATCGGACCGCTACCGACAACGTGGCGGTGCGTATCTCTATGATAAAAGACCTTATACTAAAGCCGAAGATGAAGCAATTTTAAAACACGAAGTAAGTGATTTGGAATTATCCAAACAATTACGAAGAAGTAGAGGTGCTATTCAACGACATAGATGGGAATTAAAAAAGAATTTACTCCCACAAGAGTCGTTGCCGTACAGTGAGTTAAAGAAAATGAGAGGAGAGTGATTGGTATGATATTTATTAGTGCCGCTGACTTTCAAAAAAATATGCAAGAACTTATAGAGAATAATAGTTACATATCAAACGGAGTTGAAAAGGAAAGAGACTTTGAGAACTTTCATAAACAAGCTGATGACTTGATGTGTAGAACATTAAGAACATTAGGATATGATAAAGGTGTCGATGTATATGAAAAGATACCAAAGTATTATTCGAAAGGAGAGTAAAATGAAAATAGTTTGGAGAGAAGATTACGATTTACATTCTGATAGATGCTATAAATCTCCTTGCTGTAGTGACTGTTCTCAAGAATACGGAGCGGTTCCTGTTTATTTATTAAAAGATGGACAAAGTTGCGAGTGTGTTAATTGCCATCAAGTAGCCATAGCAGATAAAGCACAAATTAAATGGCTTAAAGATAGGCAAGGAGAAAAGATAGTTCCTAACGATTATTGCTTTTCTTGTAATAATTACACTATGGAAACCCATATGCGCAAAAACGTAGTTACAAAGAAGTGGCAATCAGCGTGGGGAGAATGTAAGAATTGTGGTGCAAGATTTATTGTATAAGGAGAATAATATGACACGATTGGAAGCATTAAGACAACAGAAGAGAGAGATTGAAGCAGAGATTAAGAAACTTACTAATAAAGTTGTAGAAGTTGGACGATGTAAATTTCATCTTGAACATTACGCATCAAGACCGGACGAATGGATAGTCACATACAAATCTCGTAGTTATTCATTTAGAGGAGACGAAAAGAATAAACGACTCATAGCACACCCAGATAAAAAGGTTGCTATTGAACAGATAACAGAAGTCATCAACGATTTACAAGCATTACAATCCAAGTTGTTAGAAGATTTGAAAGGGGATAATGATGAAAACAGTATGTACAATTCTTAATGCCGATGAAAATACCCATAAAGAAAACATTGATATAGATTTGATTAAAGATGACAATGTTTTGGCAATATATCTTGAAAACAAAGTGATATGCCTATTATGGTCTGATATTGAAAAGTTAAAATGCGACAAAAAAGAAAACCTTACAAGAATAGTTAGAAGAGTTTTCCATTATTATGATGAGAATCACGCCGATTATAATTGGACAGAATTTAATGAAGCCTGCGGAATAATAATGGATTTAATTGACGAAAACATTAATGAATAAGGAGAAGAACACAATGAAAGCAGAACTTATTTTAAAAGATGAAGATATAGTTAAATGTGTAAAATTGGAGTTAACACCCACAGAATGCTTAGTGCTTAATCAAGCATTGCGTGATTATTTATCTTTAGACAGACACGAAGAAGATAAACAGATAGCAACAACAATGTTGGAAAATATGCGTGAAGATTTTGAGAAATATAGGGAGAATAAAAATGACTGATTTTTTGATAGTAAGTTTCAATAAAAAGGAAGAGACAAATGAAGTTGGAATATGCGTAGCAAGACAGACTCAAAAGAAAGACGGAACACATACAAATGTCTTAAAAATGGAATTAGATGAACAAGCAGAACTGTTATATAAAGCATTGACAGACCAAAGTTTTAAGATAAAGGAGAATGAAGAATGAGAAAAGAAACTGTTAAAATTACTTGTGATAGATGTGGTAAAGAAATTCCTGATTGGTTTAGTCCGTCTTTTTATATCTTCAAAAATAATAGAAAAATTATTATGACACGAGACACCGATAGAGGGCAAAAAGAAATAGATTTATGTAAAGATTGTTATGAGTCTTTAAGACATTGGTATTTCAGAAAAGATGAAAGAGAGGTTAAATAAATGAGTTACAATAGTCCAATAAGTATAATCAGCCAAATGGTTGATGACCAAATCAAAGAAATGCATAAACAGGAAGAAGCAGCGATAGTGACAGAAATTACAAGAAAGATAGGTGTTGATATTGATAAGGACGAACTTATCCGAGCATTGAATTATGATAGGCATCAATATGAAAAAGGCTATGTAGATGGCAGAATGTTTGGAAGACACGAAGTCCTGAGTAAAGTGAAACATATAAGTAACTCGCAAGCAATACAGAAAGAAAGATTTGGTTATTGTGATGAAAAGGGTACTGCTGAATACAAGGAATGCATAAAAAGACACGTATGTGATGAAATAGGTAGATACCTGTATGAAAATAATCTTGTATCATTTACAGAATATGATGGTCTTGATAACACTCTTATCATAAGAGCGGATGTGCAGGTCTACGATGAAAGAGAAGGTGTTGAAAAATGAAACTAATAATTGATATATCTGAAGAAGATTATAGAGAATGTAAATTCCGAAAAGATTTACTTTCGTTAGATGGGGAACCGACAGATTTAACTTTTAATATGCGAATGGAAACTACTATAGCAAACGGCGCTCCACTTGAAGGAGAGTTTGAAAAGATAAAAGATGAGATACAAGACTATTCTTTATGGTCAGCTAATGGGAATAGTGCCGAAAATGTATTTCTCTTAACAAGAGATTTATCGGTAAGCATAATAGACAAACATATTGCCGAACTGAAAGGAGATAACAATGGAAATGGCTGAAAAATATTTTGAACTTAAGTATTATGAAGAAATCATAGGATGGATTATTGTCGGAGTAATAATAGGTATTCCGGTTTTATGGCTTGGCATAGCAATAATAAAAGAAAAACTTGAAGATTGGTTTTAAGGCGAGAATAAATGGTTACACTGACACAAAGTTTACAACATTGGTTATGGGAAAATCATAAAGATATAATAGGACTTATAATGCTCGGACATTTAGAATTGTTTACAGAAGATATGAAAAAAGAATATTTGGAATGGTGTCAAACAGAAGAAGGTAAGCAATATTTAAAAGGTGGAAGTAAATATATAGAAGAAGGAGATAACAAATGAAAACAAATCAAGAAGAAATAATTGATGCCATTAAGCAAATTAAAGAAGAAGCAAAAAATGCCGCTAATGGTAAAACAGAATATATGACTATGAAAGAAGTATTTAAAGAAGATTGTGAGCTGAAAGGGAAGAACAATGGGCGAGAATGATTTAGATGTAAGAAATGAATGTCATTATTTAAGTTATAGACAGGATTGTGATGGAGATTATGATACATATTGCACATCTTCAGAAAGTTGTCCATATAAGACAATTGTTAAAGATTGCGATGGAGATTATGTGAGTTTATGCGCAATGCATTAGTATAACCAAAAGGAGAAAACAAGAATGATAATTTATAAAACACGTACAGTAGTCGAGGAACACGAAGTTACAAATGAAGAATTAGACGAAGCACTATTTGTAACGCTGAATCCGACATTTGATTCTAAATGGACAGACGTGAAAATACAAGAAGCAAAAGAACTTGTGAGATTAGCATATAAAAACGGATATAGATTAAGAGAAGAGAACAAGGAGAGCAGATGTGATAATTGCAAAAATAACACAGACGAATTATCGGGCGAATGCTATGAATGTGTAAAAGGTATTGAGGATTGGTATGAACCTTTAGAGGAGAATAAATAATGAGCGATATTGAATATTGGATTATATGGTTCGGGCTTGTTTCTCCGTGGGTGCTAATTGGTGTTTATAGCATTTATTCACTTAAAAGAATTTTAGGGGAGGAGAATAAAAATGACAAATAATGAAGCAATAGAAACCTTAAACTTACACAATCCTTTTATGTCGAATAATACAATTCTTTCTGAAGCAATGGATATGGCTGTAAAATCTCTGGAAAATTCAAATAGTGTTGCAATTAATACACTTGAAGAACTTCTAAAAGAAATTGATGATATGAGTATTTTAGACAATTTGATTTGTGTTGAAGATGTATTTGAAAAAATATATGAGCATATAGCAGAATTGAAAGGAGAATAAAGAATGACAAACAAACCAGCTCCAAAACTAATAAGGGTAGAACCTAATAAAATATGGTATTTAACAACTTATTATTTTGAGTGTGTTGATTGTGGTTCAGAGTTCTTTAGAAACAGATACGATAGTAGAACTAATCCTTATTGCGGAATGTGTCAAAGAAAACACGATGCAGAAGCACAGAGAGAACGCAACATACTTAAGTCCACTGAAACAGAGTATTGGAAAAGAGTAGCCAAGAGTTATGAAAGAAAAATTGAAGAACTTGAGGGCACTAAAGAAGATATTCGGAAAGACCATTACAAAGAATACCAACATAAATACTATATGACAGTCACCAAAAGAAAAAGATTACAAAAGGAGAAACGAAATGACAAATAACGAGTACAATGAAATTATTAAAAAAATTGATTTCGAAGAAAAGTGGTTGTTTGACGTATATACAAAACAATACAGAGTCAATGCAAAAGATATCGAGATTGCTATGAGCGGAATAAGAAGTGTTGTATCTAAATTGAAAGGAGATACACAATGAAAAAAGATGTTCTAATTGCTTTTATAGAGATAGAAGATTTAATGAATATCCTTGTTTGCCTTGTATTACTGATGGCAATCACCAAAATTGGGCAGATGTTAAACAACAAATGATTGTTGAAGAACTTGAAAAATAAAGGAAAAGATTGATATAGAGTGTGATTCAGTTGATTCAGCCCTTGATGTTATTTTAGTTAGAATATCTGAACTGAAAGGAGAAGCAGATGGAAAATAGATTTGTCGTAATTCATTGTCCTTATACAGGAAGAAATTATATTTACACCAAAACAATTGTTAATGGCAAGATTTGTGTTGATATAGTAAGGATTTAGTCAAGGCAGAAAGTGAGGAAAACTGAAAGGAGATAGAAATGAACGCAAGGCAGATGAAAAAACACCTTAAAAAGCAGATAGGAAAGCTTCAATCAGATAATGATTTAATGCGTAGAATTATTACGGACAGTCCTACTATGCAGGAATTATATGACTTATATAATAAGCCAAAGTTTGTAACACATACGACAATGCAATTTCAAGAGTATCGGTCAAGAAGATTTTTGCCACCATACCGACCATATGATGCAGGATTTATAGCATTATTCAAACAATCATTAACAAAAGATTTATTTGAGGCTATTAAAGAGAACATAACTTATGAGATTGATACTGAATGTGAAGCACCAACAATCACGGCGAGTATTTTTGTTGGAAGAAAGTGAGGATAAGGAACTACAAAAACTTATTAAGAAAATTGGCTATAAAGGTTGTAAAAACTGCAAACATCAGATATCACCATTAAGAATGTGCAGATGGGCTGAACAAGGCGGCGATGGTCAGATACACTTTATATGCCCGAAGTGGGATAAGAAAGAAAGTGAGGAGTGATATGGCAACATATAAAATTACAGCAGAAATGAATTTAAAAAAGATTATTGATGAATCAAGAGAGGTTGCACAAGCCTTTAATGAATTTGCTGATAATCTTGAACAAATTGAAAAGAAGTATGTAGAGACACAGGAAGAAGAGGATAAGGAATGACAAGAGAAGAAGCAATAGATTTATTAGATAATCTTATCGGAATGGTAGAAGATAATCACAATTCCGATTATGATACGGCTTTACAAATGGGAATTAAAGCATTAGAGCAAGAACCTTGCGAGGATTGTATAAGCAGACAGGCGGTGCTTGAATACATTGAGGGAAGTTGGGCGGAATTAGGACATAGTTCGGAAAATGAGTTAGTTTGTCAAGATATTAAAGAAATGCCACCCGTCACACCACAGCCAAAATGGATTCCTGTTAGTGAGAGGCTACCGAATTTTAATGATATTGTATTAGCGAGTGCGGATAGCGATTATGATGAATTAAGAGTTATTTTAACAGTTTATGGGGGCGAGGAATTTTGGTTTAATGGAAAAATTAAAGCATGGATGCCATTACCTAAACCATACAAGATAGAAAGTGAGGAAGAGAAATGACTGAATTTATTATATTAAGCAGACCAGATATGTTGACATTATGTGACGACAAACCCGTAACAATTTATATTGATAAAAAGCCTTATCAACTTTGTACTGATGAATACTTTGAAAAGCAGATTAAGTCAAAGGTAGAAAGTGAGGAATAAATATGGCAGATATAGAGTTAGTAATTAAGATAGACAATCATATAGCCGAACTGAAAGGAAGTAATTAAAATGAGTCATTGTTTGGAATGTAAAGATTATATCAATGGTAAAAAAGATGGTGCTATCGAAGAACTTGCAAAGATAAAGGCAGAAATAATTGCAAAGCATTGTAATAAGTGTGATGTTGGATATGATATTGAAAAATGCTATGCGGACAATCTTGATGAGTGGTGCGAAGTATTTGATAACTTAAAAATCATAGACAAACATATTGCAAAACTGAAAGGAGAAACAGAATGAAACTGATAATTGATATAGACGAAAGAGTGTATAAGGATTGCTTAAAATTAAAAAGTGATAATGATATGGGAGTTTTAGGCTTTCACTTAATCAATGCAACAGCTAATGGCATATCACTTGAGAAATATGAAGATATAATCGAATTATATTCAGGTATGTCTGAATCAATGCAAAAAGCAGTAAAAGACGTTATGATTGTTACACAGGAGAAGAAATGAAATTTTTTGGGATAGTATTAATAATATTGTTTGAAATAGTTGTTTTTATATATAACAAAGATAGATGAGAAAGTTGTCTAACAATTTTTCTCTCTTATTTGCGTCTATATGGACAGGTAAGTGTATTCAGATGGATTATCAAGTGGCAAAGATAGATAAATTTGCCACTTTTTTTGTCTTTGACAAACCTGATAGATTATGGTATAATAAATACATAATAAAAAACCAATAGGAGGTAAGATTATGAAGAGACCATATTTTAAAAC